>Ga0315288_10002384_pt1 | contig 24343 bp, 29 predicted proteins | sample YL17G11_20_MG_FD_203454 | JGI IMG/M metagenome (GOLD analysis project Ga0315288, IMG submission 203454) | Sediment microbial communities from Yellowstone Lake, YNP, Wyoming, USA - YL17G11_20 | ecosystem: Environmental > Aquatic > Freshwater > Lake > Sediment | place: USA: Wyoming | collected... | reverse complement strand
CCCGAACGTCGCAGCGTAAGCGAGTGGGGCGGCTACGGCGTAGGCCTCGAGGGACAGTACCTGGGGACGATCCGAGCGAGCTTCTATCGCAAGGCTACATTCGAGTATGAGGGATGGGCAAGCGAGTGGTCGAAGCGTAACCATGGCCGCAAGCACAAGACGGGCAAATGGTCGAAGCTGCTCAAGCGGTTCGCCCTCGAGGCACGCATGCCAACTCAGGCTGATTACGACCAGCTGGTGGCAGCTCGAACGAACTCTAAGGCCAAGCAGGCAGTGGTTGATCGTCGCTATGACCTTGAGAAGCTGATCGCGAAGCATGGTGCTCGCGTGTTCGAGATTCTGGCGACTGCCAACGTGGCGATCCCCGAAGATTTCAAAGCTGTGATGTCCGAATACCTCGACCTGACTGGAGAATGAGCATGAAGTTTAGTCCCTTCCAAACGGCGATCTTCGAGTGGGTCAAAGCCCACCAGACCATTGGTGGTAGCCTTATTGTCGAGGCCGTGGCCGGGTCTGGCAAGACCACCACGATCGTGGAAGCATCGAAGCTGATCCCGAGTTCGCACAAGGCAATCTTCCTCGCCTTCAATAAGGCGATCGCTACTGAGCTGGCCACGCGCCTGCCGAAGGCGATCGAGGCGAAGACGTTGAACTCCCTCGGATGGCAGTCCGTGTGCCAGGCATTTGCTACCCTTCAAAAACCGTGCCAGATGGACGACAAGAAGACGTTGAACCTGATCAAGCGCGTGCTCCCTGATGGGGCGCAGCAGTACCGCTCGGAGCTGGCATCGCTGGTCGCTAAGGCGAAGGCGCATGCCCTCGTTCCCACCACCGGCAAGTTCGTAGGGTATGCCGCCACGGACGAGCGATGGGCTGAGCTGGCTGATCGGTATGAGATCGACACGATGGGGGTTGAGTGGAACGTCTTCCGTGGGTGGGCGAACGAGCTGCTCGAGAAGGGGTTGGCTGACACTCAGACGTTTGACTTCGATGATCAGATGTACCTGGTGGTCGCGATGGACTTACCCACACGCAAGTTTGATTGGATGATCGTGGACGAGGCGCAGGATATCTCTCACGTCCAACGTCGGATGCTGCGCAAGTTCCTCAAACCCGATGGACGTCTGATCGCTGTGGGCGACTCCCATCAAGCGATCTACGGGTTCCGCGGAGCTGACTCCGAGTCTATGGCGAACATCCAGCACCAGTTCAAGTCGGACCGGCTGCCCTTGTCGATTACCTACCGTTGCCCCAGGGCCGTAGTGGAGCGCGCACAGCAGTTCGTTCCTACTATCCAGTGCTCGGATTCTGCCGCCCCTGGCGCGGTCAGGCACGTGCAGGAATGGCAAGCTGATTGGTTAGACTCGAACGACCTCGTTGTCTGTCGCAACACTGCGCCCATTATCCGGTTGGCGTATCACTGCATCAGCGAGGGTGTGGCCGTTCGCGTGATGGGACGGGACATCGGTCAAGGCCTGGTGTCGACCGTTCGCAAGCTCGCCGGCAAGATCACTGATATCGTGCCCTTTGTGGCGAAGCTCGATGCCTGGCTCGAGCGCGAAGTGTCGAAGGCGATTGCCGACGAGAAGGACCGCAAGCTCCAAACGTTACACGACCGGGCTGCCTCGATCAAGGCAGTCATCTCTTACGCTCAGCCTTGGACGGTAGGTGCATTGATCCAGGCGATCACCGATCTCTTCGCCAACGCGACGGATGGCCCACGCTTGGCGACAGTCCACAAAGCGAAAGGCCTGGAGGCTCAGCGGGTGTTCATCCTCGAGCCATCGCTGATGCCCAGCCCGTATGCCAAGCAACCCTGGCAGCTCGAGCAGGAGAACAACCTGATCTACGTGGCGATCACCAGAGCCTTGGAGACTTTGATCTACGTGCCTCTTACCGCCTTCGGTCTCACGGAGTGATAGTCATTTACAACTATCAATACATGGTATATGATTACTTGGAATTCACAGGAGACATGAGATGGACAAGGTAGATCCCAAGATCCTCGAACGAATCCGCAAGATGCTGGCGATGGCTGAAGGCAAAGCCAATATCAATGAGTCTGCTGTGGCTGCCTCGATGGCCGCCAAGCTGATGGCCAAGTACAATATCGATCACGCCGACGTGCTGCTCCGAACGATCGAAGACGATGATATCGTAGCTAACTCAGTACAGACTGAGAACAAAGAAGTCCCCGCCTGGATGGGTGCGATGGTCGTGCCTGTCGCCCGACTGAACGATTGCGAGGCTCGCTACTGGTATGAGCGTTGCCCAACGACTGGCGCACGTCTCAAGCGCGTGCAGTACCTCGGTCAGCGCGATGACGCGCAAGTCGCCGCCTGGATCTTCAGCTACCTGTGCGACGAGGTGTTACGCCTGAGCAAGGTGTATCGTCGCCAGAAGCGCAAAGAGTTCGGCGGTGGCGGTCACGGCACGATCATGAGCGACTACCGCATGGGATTGGTCGAAGAGATCAAGCAGACGATCACCCGCATGCGCGAAGAGAAGAGGGTGGACCTCGCTCAGCATTCTACAGGGACTGCGCTCGTGGTTCGCAAGCAAGCGATGATCCTTGAGAAGTTCCAAGTGAAGTACTCTCAGACCCGCGGATCGAGCGTCCGAGACGGCGGCGCTTACTACGATGGCCGACGTGACGGCAAGAACATCCGCATCAACGGGGCTGTGGGGCACGATCGCCGGGGAGCGCTGTCATGAGCTCTTACTCAGGCGAAGTCGATACCTGCCAAGGCTGCAAGCGGACGTTCCCGAGCGAGCTGGGTTTGATTAACGCCAGCCACGAGCTGTGCGAGGATTGCGCCTACGCTCTGGCTGAGCAGGAGGACGCCCGACGCGAGTTGGAGCGCGATACCCTGGAGGACTACACAGACGAGGATGAGCGGCGCGACCACGCGCAACGCATGTCCGATTTCCGAGCGGAGTTTCGGCGATGATCTACGAGATGACCCAACAACAATACGACCGGCTCCTTGATGCGATGGCTCCTGTCCCCATGATCGCGCTGCATCTAGGTAGTCCTCGCTCGCTACAGCAGCGCGCGAACGATGCGTGGGAGGTGTTGGGAAACGAGATGGGATTCCAGCACATGACTGTTCGCCCCTCGACACTTAGCCATCGGCACTTTACTGCCGAGCCGAAGGAGGTGTCGCATGAGTGACAAACGTCTACATATCTTCATGCTGGCGATCGAGCCCGATGACTCTTCGCGCATAGAAGTCTACGAGGGCTTTCGAGAGCTCGACCCTAGTATACTAGGGATCGCTCTTGCCGACGCCGTACGGACGCTCGCAAGCGCCTTCCAGGACCTGTCTGGTATCGAGTACAACCAGGCCTTAAACGACATCATGGATTCCTTCCTAGTGGAAATGAATTCCCCCACTACTACGGTTCAGACCCATAGGGTAGAACAACAAGATTCTTAACCGCCTCGCAAGGGGCATTCCAAGGAGATGAGAATGGCTACGAAAGAGTTTGGCACAAACGTCAAGGTGACGATCGTCAAAAGCAAGATGACTATCGAGATCGATATCAGCAAGGCCTTTGGCTTTTCGAAGTCAGGGAAGACGGTGACCGTTGGTTCGACCAAGGGCAACGTCAGAGTCGAGACTGAAGACGGCAAGGAGATTGTCCTCGGCGTCAACTGCTATAAGTACCCGGAGGAATGATGCGAGTCAACGAACTGATCGAGATCTTGGAGACCTTTCGTGTCAGTAATCCCGAGGTGCGTATTGGCGATCAGATTGAGGCTGGTCCTTACGAGCACTTCGGGATAGTGGGACTTTGGAAAGGTGAGCAAGGGACAATCATCCTTTGCGGTAATCCCGACGAGGAGGGCTATGACGAGTCCCCTCTGACGGAGTTGCCAAAGCTTTGGGCCTCGGATTAGCTGGCCTTTGGCCAGAAGGTAATTCCACCGGTCTCCTCCTCGTTCATTCCGAGGATTCCTGATTCAACGAGCGTGTCAAGGATATCATCCAGCTCACGCTTGTTCAGGTCTCGGTTTAGACGTTGGAGGATCGCCCGGGGCATTACTCCTTCGCGCATCATGTTGGCATAGCGCTCATTACCTGCACGATGAACCATCTGAGGTGCACGTCGCACCATCGACTCCACCCTCTTCGACTGTTCTTCTCGTCTTGACCGTGAGGACGACTCGCCTATGCGTACCATCCAGCAACTGATACTCCACGTGACCAGACTGATGGCCCACGTGGCGATCGACTCAGTGATCACTGGTTTGTTCGCACTGATCCCTACGGCGACCAGGCCAGCAGCGATCAGGGCGTTCTGGTTCGCCCTTCCCCATGAGGCGTACTCGTCACCCTTGGCTGCTAGAATTCGACCTTTCTCGGCCAGGTCCTCGAAGCGGGCGTAGGTAGACGTGGCGTCAAAGGTCACTGGAGTCCATTGTTTGTTTCCTTTGACTTGATGCTTCTTAATCTCGAGGGCATGTCGCTGTATGGCTGAGGGGAAGATGGTACTTCGTTCTCGATTGACGGGGGGCGCATTATCCCCAGCATCGAAGAGAATCAGCCTGTTTACAAAACCAGTGGCGACGTCTGAGACAGTGATTGAATCGAGCAATGCAGCTGGCTGCGCAGTCCCCATCAGGGTAAGGAAGGGGTGATCTAGGGCAGGGATAGCTGACCGCCTGCCAGGCGAAGCTGGCACGTATTCCTTGGCCTTCCCGTAGAGCGAGGTCAGATGGGAGACGGTAGCGTAGTCAGGGCTGCCTGGCGACTTCGCAGCAGAGAGGTGTCGAGCTGCCTCATCCCATAACCAACAAGCCATGTTCGGAGGCTCAGCCAGTTGATCAAGTAGTGCGTAGTAAGATTGGAAACCTTGATAGACGTTGTCTTGGATCCCCACCTCTTTGGCAAATCTATAAACATTGGTTAGAGAGGCATTTTTCCCCGCAGCCGTTGGGGCTAGGATCATGAGATAAGGTTGGAGGGGAGTATCCCACTTCTCGACCAGGTATTTATTACCTGAGGTGATGGCTGTACACATCAAGCCACAAGCCAAGTCGAATGAGGGCTGCCTCAGGTAGGACGACTGACTGGACCATGCCGCGATTTCACCGACCAGTCCAGGCGCCTTAGCCAAAGCCATGTCGAATGCCGGGATACGATTAGGCTGGAGGTCGGTATTGAGGATCGGTGGCTTCTCAAATTTCCTCTTCGAAACTGTCCATTGCTTAAGGGTAGAAAGAGTCTTAGGATCGAGCCATTGGGCCATTGTCGTCCACCCCTGGACACGATCGCCTTTCTTAAAGTGCTCCATCGTGTTGCGAAGTGTTCGTTCTCGTTGATTCTTATCATCATCGATCGTGCAGGCAATGACGGCTGAGATAAAGCGCCTGGTTCTCTCCTCTTCCCACTCGCCCCAGAGCAGTGCGCCGGTAATCGCGTGGATGTAGTCGTGCCGTGAGCCAGCGGCAGGGAAGTTCCGTATTAGGACTGCTGCCGCAGCAACCTCCATCACTAGGGTGGTGAGTGTCCCTTGGGTAAGAGAAGAGAATTCAACTTCATGATCAATCGCATATCGATCACCCGTAGGATGTATCGAGGGAGGTAAGACAGTTTGTGCTCCAGTTGATCTGATCTCTGCGACTACTGTACCGTCGAAGAGAGTGAACTTCGTAGAGGCAACTCCACGGCAGCGGTAAAGATAGTGAGAAGCAGGACGTTCATTTCGACCGTAGATAAAGGTCTCGGGCAATAAGTGGGTGGCAACGTCGGAGGCCTCGTCCCAGTCGAGATCGACATCTACTATGCCATGGCTGGGATCACCCCAAAGTCCCCCAATGTTATCACCTCGCTCGAAGAACTGATCAATGGTGGCTTTCGTAAGCCGTCGATTTTGCCAGGCTTTACCACGCGGTTTCTTAGATTGGGGATATAAAGGAATCGGGGTGATCCCGAGTTCCAGCCATGAGTTAGCAACTTGTGCACTGTCTAGTTTACTTCGCCGAGGTTTCGGCTTTAATATAGGCATGTCCGCTCCGTTCTTGTATGGGCTTGAAGAGCGAGTACTTAAACAGTCTCGCTCTTCTTTTTTCTTCCTGGCTTTACTTCCCTGTTCTTAACTGCCGCAGCGACCAGCCCCAGGGCTCGCTCATCAAGCAAGATGGTGTATCCCTTGCGATGGACAGGGATCTGCAATATCCTCAGCAATCGACTTAGACGTTGAGGAGTAATATCCAACTGAATAGATCCCTCAGCCAGGGTCTTAAAGGGGAACCTCTCAGCCAGTCGATACTCAGACTCATCGGCCGTTTTTAACGGAGCTTTTGCATTTTTCATTGGCACCTTCACGTTCTATAATCGGTCGGAACTTGCGCACTATATCGCAAGAGAAAATCCGATAATATAAGGTGGAGAAAGAACCGCGATGCTGATCATTTTAGAAGGCCCGGACGGCGGGGGAAAGACCACTCTGGCCAGTACCCTACGTTTGGCTATCGATGATTATCTTTGGATCATCAGAACTAACTCCAAGCCTCATCACCCTCATGAGATGGTCGAGATCGCCGACTGGTTAAAGAAAGTTCCCCCACGCTTGATCCTCGTTTGCGATCGACATCCTTATATCTCAGAGGAGATCTACGATCCCGTTCTACGGTCTGGCCGACCCATGATCACAGAGTCCCATGCCGGCATGATGGCTTTGGCTAACTACTTAGCTGATGTTCTGGTTGTTTATTGTCGACCCCCTGAAGAAGTGCTCGAGGTCTCATCTAAAAGGAGCGTTCAGATGGAAGGAGTCAATGAGAATTTAGGCCAGCTGATCTCTGCTTATGACCAATTGATGCGAGCGTTAAAGGATCGAGGAGTCAAAGTAGTTACCTATGACTGGAGTTTTCAAGCTGTCGAACCAGAGACTACTGTCGGACTTATCCGACGATTTATCAAAGAGCAACGAGCATGACCGAGAATGAGTGGTGGCAATATCCTTCCAATAGTGATGAGGTTCTTGATGTAGCTGAAATGCACAGCAAATACGGTTTTACACTGAACCTCAAGCCGACAGTTCTTCCGCATGGGATGATGATTGAGCGATATAAATTCTTGGTAGAGGAAGTAACCGAGCTTCATCAAGCAATTCACTCAGACGATTTTGCTGGGATGATTGACGCTTTAGTGGATCTTGTGGTTGTGGCTAAAGGAACGGCTGTCATGATGGGTCTTAATTGGGACAGGCATTGGGCTATCGTCCATGAGGCTAATATGCTCAAGGAAAGAGGAATAGGGAAAAGAGGAATGGAAGAGGATCTGATCAAACCCCCAGGCTGGATACCCCCTGACCACCAGAAGATCTTGGATGAAGATCAGTGACTTGGCCCCACAGCCTGATTGAAGCTTGTGTCCTTCAACCAGCCTTCCTTTACAACGGGGTCCGCAAAATAGTCCAGGGCATTACTTGGGAACCTGAGACATTGCCCCAGCTGACTTATGAAGATCTCGATTATACCCAGAATAAGCACAAGCAGTTGGTCCGTAACTATTTCGACCCCGAAGAGTGCGATCGAGTCAAACAGCTGATCCATAAGCGCAGGGGACAGACGTTCACCTCAGTGGCCATGTCCATGCGCGCAGGCGCGAAAGATAAAAGGTCGATGGGACATTGTATGCAAACCCTGGTGATCGGCATGTGCCGAGACAAGCTAACGGCCGAGCTGCAATATCGATCAACTGAGGTCATTCTAAAGTTTGGGGGTGATTTGGCTTTCCTTCCTTGGATCTTCGAACAACTCGAAATCGAGCCCCAAAAGGTTTCCTTTCGTTTTGCTAACGCCTATCTGAGCGGGGTATTTTTCCCCACGTTGATGCGATTCTGGGGAGATCCCATCGAGCTGATGGAATACATCTATGAGAAAGATCCCATGCTTTTCAAAGGGGCGACTCGTTTCGTGTTACGATCAGCTCGTGAAGAAAATCAGCATTTTCCTTACAGCCCAGAGAATCGACAGCATCAGATAGGTTGGAAACATTTGGATATGCCGAAGATTGCACGATTTCTCGAGAAAAAGCATAAGAAGTACGGTCACCCTTTGCCAACCATCCATACACGGAAAGAAGATTACGTCACACGCAGTCAGAAGCGCGCCCTAGAAGGAGATGATCAGTGATTTATACAGACTTTTACGATGCCATACACATGGTAAGTGAGGATCTCAAGTACCACGCTTCGATTGTGGACGCCCCCCGATGGCAAAGTATCTATCTCCCTAAAGTACCGGCCGTGCGGATGCGCGAGCTCTTCGATGTTCACTTTCAAGTTATTTTGGGGTCACAGGATCCTGAGGATTATCATAGAGAGATCAAACCAAATCTCCCATGGGCAGATAACGCTTTCTTCGAACGTGTAGATGGAGTACCTTGGAATCCGGGATTGCAATGGGCTAATTGGCCGTGGGCGAGATCGGCAAGTCAGTTCAAAGAGCAAGGTCGATTCAGCCATTCCTACGCTGAGCGATATTGGCCTAAACTGGCCAGCAATCTCTTCAGTGACGCTATTGTCCAACAGGGTGGTGCCCAGAAATTACCATATAACCATGACGGGATTCGTTACGCCTATGGAGATCTCAAAGATGTTGTTACCCATCTGTTCAATGACCCACTCTCCCGTCAGGCGTATCTTCCGGTATGGTTCCCTGAAGATACCGGTGTGGTTCATGGCGAACGAGTACCGTGCACACTCGGCTATCATTTCCTTATGCGGGATGGGTACTTCCATTGCACCTACCTCATCCGTTCATGTGACTTTATACGACATTTCCGTGACGATCTCTACATGACACTACGACTTCAACTGTGGGTCCTGGGCAAGTTGCGAGGGATGGAGACTCTGCTGAAGAAACCTCCCTTCTGGGCTCATGTCGAACCGGGAAACTTCGTCTTCAACTGTACTAGTCTGCATTGCTTCGAGGGTGATTACATCAAGCTATTTGGAGCAGAGCATGCCGGCGAGACGGCTTCAAAAACCCCCTGACCTGGAGTTTACTTACGAGGAATTTCGTCCCTCAAGAGGATGGAGTTGTACGCAATACACTTGCATTAATTACCCTCGAATAACTGTAAGGCTTCAGGCTCGTGGTGATGAGCGTCTTCGTCAAGTGTTTGTTAGAGGAATAACCGATTACTGGTTCCCCAGTGTGAATTCGGCTTATCATGCTATGAAAAGGAGGTTTCGTGGAAGACAACGATAGAATCTCTCGTGAAGCTTTGCTGATGGAGACAGCCTTATTAATGGCTAAGCGATCTACTTGCCAACGAGTTCGAGTGGGAGCAGTTCTATCGAATCAGGGACGAATTATCTCATCAGGATACGGTGGAGCTCCAGCGGGGGTTGAACATTGTAATGAGTCGAACTGTACTCCGGCTAACCCCTGCCGACGAACGATTCACGCTGAAGCCAATGCTATTGCTTGGGCAGCTCGACTAGGATCAGCGACCTTTGGAAGTACGCTTCACGTAACTCTCAGTCCTTGTCTCGAGTGTGCCAAGCTTTTAATCAACGCAGGGATTGAGCGAGTAGTTTACAATAGCGTTTACCGAGACGACTCAGGCTTAGTTCTCCTAAGGGAAGTGGGGATCGGTGTAGGAGTCTATGCTGATGGAATCGTTCAACCCTAACTGCAAACTTTGTGACTTATGGTCCATAACCAAAGGACCGGTATGTCGGGCAGGAGAAGGACCTGATGATGCTCAGGTAATCATCATCAGTGAAAACCCCCTTCAAAGTAATTCAAGAGAGATCTTGCAACGAGAGCTGATCGAGCAGGGAATCAGCGATAAAGTTTATATCACGAATCTCGTGAAGTGCCGTACACCAGACGGACGCACACCGACTGCTGGTGAGATCAAATCGTGTCGCGTGTACTTGAACCGCGAATTGGCCGAAATCAAACCGGACTATGTACTCACTCTCGGCGCTACGGCCACTAAAACGATGTTCCGAGGTAAGGCTAAGATCACTGAGTCGCATGGCGAACTGATCGAAGATCCAAAAGTTAACTATATCGGAATGCCTGCTTTCTCGCCTTCCTACACTCTCCGTGACCCGTCAAAACTCCCTGGACTACAAGCCGACATCGCACGCCTGGCAAGAGCCTTAAAAGGCCAGAAGCGCCAATCGACGGTTAAGTGGTCCATTGTTCGACGTGGAAATGTAGGCAAATTTCTGGCCGAATTCATCGCTGCCCCCGAATTCTCCTTTGACCTTGAAACCTCAGGTCTCTTTCCGCATGACGGCAAAGGATACATTCGTTGTGTGGGGATCGACTTGCCCACCAGAACCTGGATCATCCCCGGGCACATGCCTAAATCCCCGTGGGCTCGTGGCAAAGCTCTTCCCTTATTAATGCAGCTGTTGGCTAGGTGGTCAGTCGGTAAACGTATCGTAGCTCAGAATGGCAAATTCGACAACACCTGGCTCAGGGTTTATTGCGGGATGTCGTTCCGCCTTGACTTTGACACAATGCTGGCTAGCCATACCCTCGACGAGAACGAACCCCACGGCTTGAAAGAGATGGTTCGTAAATATCTGGACGAACCCGAATATGACGTCTCAACAAAGCTGAAACAGGGCCAAGGAGGTGTGCCACGTGTTCTGTACGAGTATTGCGCGAAAGACGCGGCTTACACGCGCCGATTGGCTCACCTCTTTGGAGCACAGTTTAAGGCGAGCCTCCCTTTGCGAAGATTATTCTACAGGTTGGTTATGCCTGCTGCTCGAGCTATGGAAGAGATCGAGATGGTAGGATTGACAGTTAACCTCGAACGAATGGAGTCGATCGGTCTTGATATGACTCAGGAAAAGATAGAGCTTAGAGCGAAGATGAACATGTTGGTTGGTCGAGTAATCAATTGGAACTCGCCTCCTCAGATCGCCCAAGTGCTCTTCAAAGAACTGAAGTTAAAGTGTCACGTGAAAACGGCTAAAGGCAATCCCTCCACTGGTGAGGAGGCGATTTTGGCCCTGGCTGGTCAACATGAGATTACTGATTGCTTGATACGTTATCGAGAGCTGGCCAAGAACCTCAGCACCTATATTCAAGGTCTGCGTAATTTCATGGTAGAAAACACGCTGTACATTACCTATAAGCTTCACGGTACGGTAACAGGGAGATACTCGTCAAGACTTCATTCAATCCCTCGAGATGGAAAGATCCGGAATTTGGTTGAAGCACCCCACGGCTGGAGTTTTGCTCAAGGTGATATGTCTCAAGCCGAACTGAGAATTGCCGCGTCGGTATCAGGCGACCTCGAGATGCGCAGGTGCTTCACTCAGGAAATTGATATCCATTGGAAAACACTGATGGAAAACCTTCAAACTGGTACTGGAGGTGAGTACATCGATCAGGTGTGGAAAACTTTGGCCGCTCTAGGTCGAGGAAAGATGAGTCTTCAAGCCGCTACTAATTTACTCCTGGAGGTCGGCCATGAGAAAGCTACTTCAGTCTGGCCTGGATGGAAAGAGGGACGTAAGCGAGCGAAAGCTGTCAACTTCGGTTTCCTTTATGGGATGTATGAGAAAAAGTTCATCGAGACTGCTGTTTCAAAGTATGGCTGGCGTCCGACCTTTGACGAGGCTAAACAAGCACGCAATACCTACTTCGATTTGTATACGGGCATTCCAACTTGGCATGGTCAGCAGAAACGCTTGGTGTATCGAGACGGTCAAGTGAGGAGTCTTTCAGGTCGGTTAAGACGGCTGCCTGGTATCTACTCGAAAGAGAAGGGTGTTCGTATGGAATGCGAACGTCAAGCGATTAATGCGCCGGTGCAAGGATTCATCGGCGACTATAAAGCTATGGCCATGGTCGAGATCCATGAGAAACTTGACCGAACCAAAGTGAAAATCGTAGGCGAACACCATGATGCCATCCTTTTTATTATTCGAGATGAGGCCATTGACGAGATAGCTCCGCAGATCTTGGCTATCTTGAGACATCCACGGCTGTTGGATGTTTTTAGGGTAGATCTCAGTGTACCGATGGAAGGTGAGCTCGAAATAGGTCCTTGGGGTGCTGGAAAGTCGTACAAGGAGAAAGTCATTTCCAAATCGTGATTAGATGGATAGAATTGGTCTGTCGAACAAACAGCGCTCTGTAGGAGAGCACCAAATGCCCCAAGTATCTTGGTCTGAAGTGAGGATTTATCGTCGGTGTCCTAAGGCCCATGAGTACAAGTATCACCAAAGGTTGAGGCGTAAGCGTCGGAATATCCCGATGCTCAAGGGCTCAATTCTCCACGAAATGCTCAATGCCTTTACGAAGGCCAAAATGATGAAGGATTACCAGGGGCCTGACCCTTGGGCAGTTCTGGCTGAGTACGACAAAACTTACCGCGATTTGTTCCTCGAAGAGCAAGAGAAATACGGTGATGTTATCGGCGACTGCTCGGCCATCTTCGAAGGTTATGTTCGACATCACCGCCAGGATGGGCTTAAGTATGAGGCCTCAGAAGAGTTCGTCGCTACCGACCTAATTACAGACGTGCGATTTATTGGCTATATCGATCGAATCGCCGTGGACAAAGAAGGCCGCCGCTGGATTATGGACTCCAAATTCATGAGGAGAATTCCTGGGGCTGACGAGCGATTCCCTGAGCTCCAAATGGTATTTTATTTCTGGGCTTGGAACCGATCCCATGAGGATCGCAAAGCTGACGGGATAATGTGGGACTATGCTCGAGCTAAAGCTCCCACCCGTCCTGAACTTCTGAAGAATGGCGAGTTATCCCAAAGGAAGAACATCGATACTGATGCTCGAACTTACCTCGAGACAATCGGGCAGCACGGGTTAGATCCGAAGAATTACGCCGAGATGCTGGCTATGCTTCAAGGAAAGGAGAACACTTTTTTTGAACGTGTTCGATTACCCAGTCCCCCAAAAGAGCTGGTGAATTTGGTGGTGGAGGATTTTCGTGCCACTACCACGATGATTCAAAAACTCAAAGGGGTGGCTCCTCGACACATGAGTCAATTCAATTGTCAGGGATGTGAGTTCAAACAGGTATGTGAGGCCGAAGTTCGAGGCCTAGACGCTGAGTTCGTGAAGAAAACGCAATACGAATTGAAACCCGAGTTCGGAGATAAAGAACATGGCGGCACTGAAGACCAAGAAACCGACGAGTAAGAAACCGAGCATTGCCTCGAGGATCAAACCTGTGTCTGCATTGAAGACAAACTTGGTGATGCTGGTTTACGGACGCTCAGGGACGGGGAAAACGCACTTCGCCTCGACTTTCCCCAAGCCGGCCCTCTACCTCGACATCAACGAGCGAGGGACCGAGACGGTGGCCAGTATCCCGGGAATTGACGTTTTACGTTGCGAAGAATGGGAGGACTTCTGGGGTAGCGACGACACTGAGGGTGCGTATTGGTACCTGGCCGAGGGGACCAAATACAAGACTGTGGTCATCGATCAGGTGACTAACCTCCAGGATATGGCCATGCGGGAAGTTCGTCGCCAGGGACGAAAGACCGAGGAAGACCAGTTTACTCAACGCAACTGGGGGCAGTTAGGTGGCCTACTTAAGACAGCCATTTCGGCCTATCGAGAGTTATCTGATAGGTATAACATCGTCTTCCTGGCGCATGAGCGCGTGTTCGATGGAGGGGGAGAAGAAGAGGCTAATAACGCGATTGCACCAACCATTGGCGCTCGTGTTATTCCAAGTGTTGGTTCCTTCCTTGATGGTGCTGTAGACGCCATTGGCAGTACGTTCATACGTGAACGAACAACCAAAGAAGGAGTGAAGAAGGTAAGGCATGTGGACTACTGTATGCGAACGGGTCCCCATGCCTCCTATGCCACGAAAGTGCGCAGACCGGTAACGTCGGGTCCAATCCCCGATGTCATTGTAAACCCGACTTACCCGAAGATCATGGATTTGATCTCAGGAAAATCGGAACCCAAACCACTAGTGCGGAGTAAGAAAAATGGTTAGAGCAACAAAGGGCAAGAAGAAGTCCAGTAAAGTCGTTTCCTTCGACTTCACTGGCGTTGAAGCAGGCGGGCGGATGGTCCCCGATGGCACATACTCGGTCACAATCGATGAGATTGGAACCGAGGAAGGCCAGAGCGGCTATGACTATTGGGCCGTTCGATTCAAGGTCACTGCCGGGCAATACAAAGGCAGTGTTCTCTTCGACAATTTGTCTCATTCTCCAGCGGCTCTCTTCAAGATCAAGAGATTGCTAGAAGTACTGGGAGTTGAGGCCGAAGGGATGGTCGATATCGACCCCGACGAGCTGGTTGGCCAAGAGCTGGACGTGCTCGTTGTGAACGAGAACTTCGAGGGCAAGGATCGACCTAAGGTGCAGGAATACATGGCCCTTTCGACTACCTCAGAGGAAGAAGAAGAGGAGGAAGAGGAAGAAGCTGAGGAAGAAGAAGAAGAAGAAGAAGAAGAAGAAGAAGAAGAAGAGGAAGAGGAAGAGGAAGAGGAAGAGGAAGAGGAAGAGGAAGAGGAAACTCCTCCAGCCCGTAAGGGTAAGAAGGCTCTTCCAGCTAAACCAGCCGCAGCAAAGGCCAGCAAGATCCGAGTAGGTTCCAAAGTGACCTTCAAAGACGACAAGAACAAGGCCGTCAAGGGTGTCGTAACTGACATCGAAGACGACATCGCTCAAGTTGAGGATGCGAAGGGTGACAATTGGGAAGTTGAGGTTTCCGAGCTAACACTCGCTTAAGACCTATGATCAGAACTCCGCTCAGGGCTTATCAAAACGAGGCCGTTCAACGAGCTCTGCCTCATGACGGTTTTGCTTTGATACCTGAGCAGAGAACTGGCAAATGCCTGATCTCCCTAAGGATTATTGATGAACGTAAACCTGATATTCTCCTCATCATTTGTCCGAACAAAGCCATTGCGGTTTGGTGGAGTCAGATTGAACAACATCTGGATCTTGATTGGAAGTGTAAAATCCAAGTGGTCAACTTCGAAGCCTGTTCACGGACGAAGCAGAGTCGAGCACACTATCGCCGGCAGGCTCGGGAGTGGGTCAGCGATAAGAGGACCGTTTTCATTGTATGCGATGAAGCACAGCGAATTAAAAGACGGGGGAGCTTTCAGGCACGATTGGTACGGTCATTGGGTCATCTGGCAACTTGGCGTTTGGCGCTCACCGGAACACCCATCGCTCAGGGAGTTCAAGATGTCTGGTCCATCTTTGATTTTATACAGCCTGGAGTACTCTTTCACACGTGGGAAGACTTCCAGGAACGGTTCTTGGAGTATGGAGGTTACCAAAACCGGAAAGTGGTGGGATACAACCATCGGGAAGAGTTTGATGCAATTTTCCATGCCTACTCTTACCGGGTTACTTTCGTTGAAGCTCGTCGCTCGGTCGGTCTTAAAGCCCCGAGAATACGGCAATCAAAGGTCTTATTTGACCTAGCTCCAAGTACGCGACAACACTACAACGAGTTGGAACAGGAGCTCGAGACAGTCGTTCAGGATATCCACGTAAGCACACCCCTGGTCCTTACTTTAGCCATGAAGCTTCAACAATTAGCTGCTGGCTTCCTGATCCATACTGAGAAAATCCCAGGCAAACGAAAAGGCAAGCGAACGATTATTCATGTGGGAACTGAGAAGATGCACTGGCTTTCTCGAACCTTAGTCAGGATCGGGGATCAGAAAGTCGTAATTTGCGCCAGATTCATCCATGAGATTGATGCCATTTCTGTGATTTTAGAGCAGTTGGGCAAGTCACATAAAAGAATTGCTGGAGGTCATGAGTTTGACGGAGAATTTGATGTTGATATCATTCTTCTTCAGATACAATCAGGTATCGCGTTCGACCTTTCAGAGGCGCATATCTATATTTTCTTTTCGTGGGACTACAGCTACATCAATTATGAACAAGCTAAGTTCCGCGTTCTGTCTTTTGCGACTGAGCAGGTAGACTATTACTTTCTCATCGCGAAGGGAACCGTAGATGAAGTCCTCTTTGAGGCTGTTTCAAAGAAGAAAGACTTTGCTACGATGATTGTCGATAGATACAGGAGAGGATACCGTGAACATCACCAAGCAACTAGAGGCAATACGGGAAGAGCTAAATAAGCCCCTCCCTGCGCATCTTAAGGAGACGAAAATGGCTGAGAAGAAAGTGAAGGCAGTACCGGCGAAGAAAGTGGCCCCGGCAAAGAAGGCACCGGCTAAGAAAGAGGCTCCTTCCGAAGACAACCGAGTTTCACTGGCCGACCTGGCTGAGGAAGCGGGTATCTCGGGTCAGCAAGCGCGCCAGAAATTGCGCGGGGCTGATATCGAACGAGAAGCCGGCAAGCGTTGGAGCTGGGAACAGGGATCCAAGGCCCTGACCGCAGTTCGCAAAGCGCTGGGTCTCTAAGTCGATTTGCACTGCCGCTGAATGAGATGGCACGCGAAAAAGGTCTCTGGAGCTGGCTCGGGACGGTACTTCCCCCGGGCCAGTACTCCAGGATTGAATCTCCCGACACATCGCCGGGATTCCCCGATGTGCACTACCAACTAAAGGGCGGATCACCGATCGCCCTATCACACTCGGGTACAATCGAGCTCAAATCGGCCGACCGCCCTGGCGCAAAGATTCCCTTTACCGATCGCCACGGCATGCGCAAATCACAACTGATGTGGATCAGGGATAATCTCCGGTTTGGGGGTATCGTCTGGGTCATGGCGGAGATTGCCCCAGAGATCTTGGTCTTTCGGGGTGAACAGGCGAAGTCTATCAATGGCTCCCCTCAAGACGTTCTTAGGGAGATGGCCTTTGTCACCCTTACTCGTCGTGACCCCGAACGAGCTGTTAGGCAATTGCATTACCTCTTGATCAACGGAATGGGAATGGATTATGAGAGCTAATACTTATTGGGATCCTAACCGCAGAGTACGCTGTACTGAGTGTGGCGTGACTGAGGATCTTTGTCTGTGTCAGAACGTCTGCGATCGGGCACACGAACGGCTATGGAGTCCTACCGGCTTGACGGTACGTCAAATCTGGGATGAACTGGCGTCGGCTCGACGTGTCTCCCCTGAGAATGAGCACATGCTAGCGGCCCTGGTTGAGGAAGTAGGGGAGTTGGCTCAAGCTCTAATCGACCACAGTCGAGGATCGAAGACGGCCCCTGAACTGTACAAAGAAGCGATCCAAGTCGCCTGCATGGCGATCAGGGTAGCTACTGAGGGAGATGCCTCGTTCCCCTACGATCCCGACTTTGAGATTTTCAAATCGCAATAAAGGAGATGAAGTAATGGGTGTGAAACTGAAGATTAAGCTAAGGAAACCTTTGCTAATGGTCCAAATCGTTTCAAATCCTGTTTTGGGCAAGCTTTCTTTTCGATCCAAGAAAGGAGGTCCACGAATTCCCATGAAACTCATGATTGCTATATGTGCAGTGGAGCTTCAGGAGGCCTATGGGGGGAAGCCTTTTCCTCGAAATACTTTGAAGTATCATGTGGCTTCTAGATGGGGAAAGCGAGCCAAAGACGATGTCTCTTCGGCTATCTCGCGCATGGCTAAGGCAGGCGAATTCCTGGAATTTGTGAGCGATTGACAAAGATGGCTTACATCAGAAAGACGGTAGCAAAAAGAGTCCCCTCGGGGATGTTCGAGGGGGCACAGATTGTCAAACAAACCGAATCCGAGTTGCTGATCCGTCTTGAAGATGGTCGAATCATGAGACGAGTTCAAAGTCCCTGGGCTCGAGACCCCCGATGGAGCGAGTTGAAATTCGTTTCCCTGGGTCGGATCAATCGAATTCAGACTGAGACACAATGGTCGGGAGGTACTAACACCCCCAGCCGGTATCTGACCCAATGTTTGGCCGAAGCCTTGGCCTATATCGATCGGTACCATAAAGAAGGTAGGATCAATATCAAGGAGATGGCTCGAGTTCTTCAGGTGGAGCGCACTCGCATATACGACCGATTCATAGGCCCCGGACGTCGCTTGGGCTATCTTGAGAAAGAGAAGTATAAAGTCACAGATGACGGGAGAGAATGGTATGAGTCTACGCTCAAGACTATTAGACCTAATCCGAGAGAATCCCAAGCTCCAGACACGGACACTGGCCCGGCGATTCTTGAAAGAGATTCCCTTAACCGAGCTGGTGGATGCTCTGGCTCATGAGATCTCAAATTTGAAGCGAGGTGTCACGAGGTCTCGCGAGACTCAGGCGTTCGATTTCCTCTATGATGAGACGGGGAAGATACGTGATAATCTCGACCTCAAGGCTTTCGTAAAAGAAGTGGTAGACCTCCAATTCCAGTTGGCCGATGGCCGACGAGTGACATGGGGAGATGCCACTATCCCTGACCATGAGGAATATATCCAGATGATGGAAGGTCAGATTGAAGGAATGATTCAGACCATTAACCGCCATGAACAGGCAGTCGAAATTTGTAAGAAGCAAAAAGTAAACTCGCTGAGAGAATTGCTACGCGGAGACACACCATGACTGACAAATTGCAGGCACTGGTGGCGCACGACAACGCACAAAAGGCCCTCATCGCATCACAGGCAGCGGAGATAGAGCAGCTGCGCGCGACACTGATAACTATCGTGCATCAATCCAATGACTGGAGTGAAGCCATACACAAAGAACTGGCATCCCTCGGCATACAGGTTGAACCAAAGGAGGGGGGTATGACTGACAAAGTACACGACGTGTTGGCGCGACTGCGACGACAATTGGAATACCCGAATAATGCTAGCACAGCCATTCATCCTGATTTTGCCGCTGTAGCCCGTTCGGATCTGAGTGAAGTTCTTGCACTGACCGCGGACATCAAAGATGACTGATGAAAATGATGATCTGATCAAAGGGCTAACTGCTTCCGGATTCCGTGTGGTCCACAGTAATCAGGAGATAACGATTATGAGAGGTGATCCAGCACCGAGTGAGCGACGTGACCACGCTGAATGGTTGCGAAGAGCGCTAGAGCGAGCAGAGAAAATCAAGCAGGGGTGGAAACCGCCGGCCGACTTCAGCTCGGTTAAGAGAAAGGTGGGATATGCCCCAGTGACTCCTCGTAAGAGAAAGGTCATATCCAAGGATCAATAGGAGTCATATATTGATTGTCCTTACCTGACTATTGGATCCAAAGTTATGAAAACTCCCGTAACATTTGAACTGGTACTTCATGCTGATCCCGACGAAATGGCCGAGATACTCACCCTCTGGGGAGCTCTGCTTCAAAAAACAACCTTACTGCCGCCGGTTACGAATGGTGTTCACAAAAAGACTCGAGTCACAGGGCATCCCGTCTCGAGGCACCAACTCCTGGCACTGACCAAAAAACCTATCCCCTCGAGTTATACCGGCGTGGCCTGGGTTATTGCGCATCAGGTTTGTGTTAAAGCCCTGGCAGGTAAGTTGAGCATCAACCGATCAGTCTTGTTGCCCCTGGTATCCAAGGCCTTAGTTGAAAAGAATCTCAGTCCGACTTCGGCGAGTCCAACACTTTCGGCGATGGTCAAGGCTGGGCTCCTGATCGAGTCTAAGTAAAGCTATGAGGCCAAGGAAGGCTTCTCAGTCCTCTGCGTAGGGATTCTCAAAACCATGCTGGCTCGAGAGATCATCCAAGTCTTGCAAGAAGTCCTGAGTTGGAGTCTCGATATCCCCCTCGGAACTATCGAAAGCATCGCGCATTTTCTGGAACTTAGGCTTGAGGGCCTTCCCGCCAGGAATAATAGTTAGAGCTTGTTCAGCTGCCGCCCAATCGGGCTCGTCCGATTCACCTACGACCGCATCGTAGAGATTGGTCAAATGCTGGTGGATGTTCTCCAGGCTCATTGAGCCAACCCTACCGCCTTTGGCAAACTTGTTATAATTCGGATTCTCTTCTCTAATCATTCGCTGGACTTCCTCAGAGAGATCCTCATAAGTCCGACCAGTCCTATCGCTCAGCTTCTCCAGCTCGGAATCTAAGAAATCCACACGACCTTGGGGTAGAGGTTTCTTGGCCTCATATTGGGGGCGAATCCAATTCATGAGGTCATCAATCTCGGGCTCGTTTGTCACAGCATGATTATAGAACTGGATGGGGTAATTGTTCAATCGGATCCAACGGTCAATATCCTCATTATTCTCAAACTCATCGTTCTCTGATTCAATCAGCTTTCGTCGCAAATCGGCCTCGGCCTCTCCCTTGGTATTTCCCAACCCCGATCGCCCATACCCCTCTCGATCGTTAAGGTGGGCAGCGAAACGCCTGATGGGCCCTCCCTTGGCCATCGTTAGTCCCTGGCGCAGCTGGTTTAAGCGGTTCCCGAAGCGATTTTGAGCGTCCTGAGCCGTACTGAGCAGATTATTTGGCGCGATCGAGCCAGGAATCGCCGAAGAGACGTCGTTTTTGGCGTGCCAGGACGGCGCAGCGGCGCTATTTAGCGCCCCTGGTAGTGTACTACCAGAAGCGCCCGGGGACGCCCCTGGACCGATCCTAGCGCCTCCAGCGAACGATCCTAGAGCCCCGACTCGACCCGGAAGCGGCAAACCCTGGGGTTTTGGCTGCGGGAACATCATCCCTGGAGGTGAAGGAGGCGGTCGTCGCGTATGCATCAATGAGGGTCGAGCCTGAGTCGGCATAAAGGGACTAGACCCTCCCACAGGTTGAACGCCAGGCTGGATCTGAGGCATCATTGGACCACCACTCATGGGTAATTGGTTAGCCTGTGCTAATCCCCCGAGGGCAAACTTCTTCCTGCCCTTATCCGCCTGGTTAAACTCTTTAGCCACTGACTGTTTGATCCCCACCTTCTTGGCGAACTTAGGGTTATGTGCAGCGGCAGCCATGAACCGTTTTTGCTTGTCACTCTTACTCGGCATTACTCTTCTCCTTGAACAGATCGATCAAGCGCCATTCCCTCGGCTGCCTTCATCCGACGAATTTGCTCACGGTAACTCTCTCCTGTTTCACGATCCTTCAGTTCGGCCTCAATCAGGCCTTGACCTTCTTTCGCTCCCACAGCTCTCTCAAGTTCCTTCCACAACTCGCCATAACTGAGCTCAGAGAGAGTCTTCGCTGCTGAGGTGATTTTCCCACCTTTCGCGTAGTCTTCGGAAAGTATCCCAGACTCTCGAGCGAAATCGAGATCGTCTAGGTACATCCGCCAGGTTGACTGAGCTACCTCGTTAACTTGCTCAGGACTAACGTCTGAGGCGTTATTCAAACTGTACATCTCTAACGTCTCGCGATCGAATCCCGGAGGAAGTTCTTGCGTCTTGGCCCATTCATGGAAGTCTTTGGCTTGACGGTCCCGTACGCTTCGGGCATTAGGTTTGATCACGACTACAGGGACAGTTTTAGCACCGAGAGCCTCAGCAGCCAAAGACCGATGGATCCCCTCTTGCGATTCGGTCTGGTAGTTGAGATAGGGAGTGGCAAATGGAGTCCCTTTTTCCATCTCATCAATCATCTTTTGAAGGTACTCCTGGTTAGCCATTCTCTCCTCGACCAGATCTTGAGACGTTACCGACCGTCCCTCAGCTTTCGACAGAACCTCAGCCGCTTTCTCGATGTACTCCCGGGGAGACATGTGGACGACTTCAGCGTCTACGTTTTTACTTTGCCGATAGGCCGGGTTATGGATGGCGTCATATTGGTTCGGGGTCATCCCCTTCGCCTGGAGGTCATCAGTTACAAAGTTGATGGAAGATCGTTTCACGATCTTGCCTCCCTTCGCAAAATCGTCTGGAGGTTCTTTTGGAGCCATCTGTGGGGGCTCGAATGGATCAGGCCTTCCATGCTTTCGCATCTGACGCATGTACTCAGCCGTGTGATCGTCTCCAGGAGCGATCAATCCACCCTCAGTAATCTGACTATGCATGTCATCAAGGAGTTCTTTATATTGACTAAGTCGATCGGGGTCCATCGAACCCGCGTCCTCGAGAAATTCCTCAGTGAGATCTTCGTATTCTTGATACAAAGCCATCTGACCTGCCTCATCCTCGGGAGAGATGCCCGCCGGACTATCAAGGTCATCGTCCCCACGATGTTGTTGATCCCAGCGTTCGTCATCCATCGCTTCGGGATCCTGAACTTCATCAGCTTGGTGTTTCTCGAATTTTTTCTGAAGCTGCCTGAGCCGAGAGTTGAGATCAATCGGTTCATTGTTCGGCACCTCCGTCAGAGGTGGGCGCTGGAACGGGCGGTCTGTATCGAACTTCGACAGATCAGTTGGCGTTCCTCCGAGAATCTGTTCCACTACAGTCCTATGCCCGCTTTGATCTTGTGACTGCAACGGTGTCGGGTCATACCCCTCGTCGAATTTTTTCATCACCTGACCGTACAGATTAAAGACATGGTCCTGGATCGAAGAAAGATCGGCTTCCTCGGGGTATCCCTGATCAATATATTCCTGTAGCGCTTTTGAGTGCGGGCTATTCGGATCCATTTGGATCAGTCGTTTGATAGGCTCATCATCAGCATCAACTACCAAACCCTCGTACAGATCATCATGGGTTAGCGGTTCTCCATGAGAAATCCAGTTGTGAAATGCCCCTGTCCCACGCCCGCCTTGGTCTTTCAAAAGCCTAAGAAGTTCTTCGTGGGCTGCATCGGGGTCTAAGTCATTTAGCCCTAACTCTTCATCCTCAGCGTACATTTCATCGTCCGCTTCTTTCTGTTCTTTAAGCTCTTTCCGAAGAGCTTGAAGATTCCATGAACCATCAGAGTTCTTGAGGTCATGATAAATCTCACGCTCGAGATGGACCCCCATGTCTCGAAGTTCTTGAACTAATTTATCTGCTATACCTGACACCTTGCCTCCCTTCGCAAAATCGTGAGGTAGGTACACTTCATGAATGTCACCTGGGAATACCGTTCTAGGCTTACCATCACCAAAATCAACGCGAGGTAAGTTGAAAATCCCGTCATCTAACTGGATAGTCTTAGTCCCAGTTACTGTTCCGATAGTCGGCTTGGGGTATTTCAATCCGTGAACAGCGGTAACCTTGGTGCCATGAGGAATCTCCATCATCTTCTTGAAAATGGGCTTGTTAACTCCCCTCCCTGCCTCTCTCCGAATCTGTTGTTTAGTTCGAACCATTTTCTCCATGATGGGATCGGCACGCTCTTTGTGCTCCTCCCAGGTTTGTTTTTTGTTCCACCAATCTGTATGCGATTGATTCCACATTCTCTTGAGTTGTTCTACATCAGACGGTAAGGGTAGTTTCGCGGGAGGTTCTGGTTTATGCCAGTCCGGAGCTGAGGCATCTTGCTCAGTTCGCATACGGGCCAGATCAGCAGTATCAGCCCTCAGCCCATCCAGCAGTCGTTGTAAATCGGTAGGAGTACCACCCTGAAGAGGGTCAACGACTTTGTCCCTGACTTTATCAGCTATCTCATCCCCTGACATGGAGTCATCGATTCCAACAGTGTCAAGGTAATCGTCCATCTCCTCTCGCATCTCGAGAGCATTGTCTAGTTCGCTTCGAAGCTCAGCAAGATTCCAACTGCCATCGTCGTTCTTCAGATCTTCCCAATCAGCGGGGTCGGTATCCTCAAAAACACCTAGATCTTGAAGCTTCTTGTACAGAGCGTCCCCGATATTACTTACCTTCCCTCCTTTGGCATAATCACGCTCATCAAGTAAAGGCGATCGTATGTGTCTTCGGGGATGGATGGCCTCTTTCGTCATGTGCTCGAGTAACATCCTGTTCAGGAGTTGTTCTATTTCGGCATCGCTCGGCCCGTCCTCCTCCTGGTCTGATTCCTCAGGTCCCTGAAGTAAGGTTCCTAAGCCACCGCCAAAACCAGTTCCCACAGCATAGTTGGCCAATTTCGGATCGATCGTGGGTGAGAACCACTCGAGGGGAGATCCAGCGATCTTCTTCATGGCCTTGGCCAAAGGCCCGACTGATTTTAGTCGAGACCACGGTGTTGGCAATTGACCTAGCATAGTTCCTGCTGCTTCAGCCGCATTCTCGAGAAATCCACGAGGCGGAGCAAGATTGTGTTCCTTTCGAAGAGCCTCCTCCAACGACATCGCTCGATCGAGTGCCTTGTGTGACCAGTTAGGAGCTTTCCATTCTTCACCAGGGCGAGGTTGTTGCTCACCAAGTAAAGGTGGCAATATATGCCTTTGGATGGCCGGAACTCCCAGCTCACCTAAAAAGGCAGGCAATGAAAGAGTCTCATCTATGATCCCCGGCCTGGTGCCCCACTCAGCCTCGTCAGTCTCAGGGTTAAGAGTTTTCCATTGTTCTTGGAAGCCTAAGTTGGCTCGGTCGATCAGGCGGTGGCCTTCATCAGGTTCGACTAAACCGCCTTCAGCATATCCTGACTCATCGGGCATGTCTGGCAATTCCCAAGGCCCGAAATGCTTGGAGTAC
>Ga0315288_10002382_pt1 | contig 24344 bp, 19 predicted proteins | sample YL17G11_20_MG_FD_203454 | JGI IMG/M metagenome (GOLD analysis project Ga0315288, IMG submission 203454) | Sediment microbial communities from Yellowstone Lake, YNP, Wyoming, USA - YL17G11_20 | ecosystem: Environmental > Aquatic > Freshwater > Lake > Sediment | place: USA: Wyoming | collected... | reverse complement strand
TCGCCGCCGGATTCGATAAGATCGAACCGGCCATCCCCTTTTGGGAAGGTCGAAAACTGAGGTTGGTTTTTGGCTGATTGCGGGCGTGGTGTTAAGTCAATAAACTAACATGGGAATCCAGGCTAGCGAAACGCGATGATAAAACGGGGACACATCACTTTTTCTGAAAAAGGGATGTGTCCCCGTTTTGGATGAGGACTTTTCTCTTTCTTAGGCGAAAAAATCCGCCGGCGCCTTCTGCAGCCGGGCGATGTCCGTCGCCCGTTCCTTCACGTCGAATCCATAGGCGCACCGGACGGCGCACCGCTCGCAGCTCCCGCATGGATCTTCCCCGACCTTGAGCGACGCGACGAGGTCATAGGCCTCGCCGAGGTTCCTGTAGCCGTAGGCGTACATGTAGCTCCGCATCAGGGAGGGGATGGGCAGATCTCGGGGGCATTGTTCGAGGCATTGGTTGCAGCCCTGGCAGTAAAGCCCGCCGTCCTGGGGAACGAGTCTCAAGTCCCGTCTCTCGTCGTCGGTGAGTTTGACGTCCTTGACGACGTTCAGATTCAGTTCGAGCTGGTCGAAGGACGTCATCCCGGGGATGGCCGTGGTGATGCCGGGATTGTTGAGAGCCCATTTCAAGGCCGCTTTGACGTTGATCGGTTCCTTCCGGGCCCGGTCGAAATATCCGCCGGCGAGCGTCTTCATGGCGATGATGCCGAGCCCCGCCGCATTGGCTTCGGCGATGGCCTTATCGAGTTCAGCCAGGTTGTCCTTGCGGAAGTTATACCCGGTCAGGACGATGTCGTAGATCTTGCTCTCGATCGCCGCCCGGATGACTTCGTGCTCGTTCGAATGGGTCGAAACGCCGACGAAACGGGCCTTGCCGCTTTTCTTCACGGACTCGAGCGCCTTCATCAAAGGCTCGAAGAGGACGGCATCCCGGTAGATCACGTTGTGGATATAAAGGACGTCCACGGAGTCCAGCCCGAGCCGTTTGAGGCTGAGGTCGAATTTCTCGAGGAAGGGCTCGGCCTTGGTCTCGGCGGTGAACAGCCGCGTCCGGTTGTCGGCGACGGGCTCACCCGGGACCTTGGTTGCGATGACGTAGGAGTCGCGCGGCCGGTCCTTGAGAACCTTGCCGATCTGCTCTTCGTTGCGGCCCCGCATATAGCCGTGGGCCGTGTCGAGGTGGATGAGGCCGGCGTCGAGCGCGGCCCGAATGAGGTTCTCATTGTCCGAGTTCATGACACCCATCGAGACGATGGGCAGGGTGACGCCGGTCTTGCCCAGCTTCCGGTAGATGAAGCCGTCCTTCTTGATGTCCCCTTTGGGCGCGGTGAAGGATTTCTGCCGGCCTTTGAGAGCCGGCGGGAGGGCGGACAGCGCTCCGATCCCGGCCATGCCCATCAACCCGTTCTTGAGAAAGGACCTCCGGTCGATGCCGGACCGATCGTGATGCATGCGTTCCTCCGTTGGGGCGCATTCCTGCGGCCGGACCACCCGGCCGGGCCTGCCCTAATTCCTATTTAATAGATAGACTTAATAGCATATGTCCGCCGCCCTGTCAACCCGGCTCGGGGACAAAGCTCGCTCCCTGGCGGAAATCTTGACGCCTGCATCGTTCGGTTTTTTCGGCGGATAATACAAATAGTCGACGCGGCGACAGGATTGGCCCCCGGCCCCCTGGGGAACCAGTCCCGTCGGTTCCCCCCCATCCTAAGTCAAAAGCTTAGGATGGGGCCCCCCTCCGCTATGGGGGCCTTAGGGCCAATCCTGCCGCCGCGTCCTTTAATCGACCGCCGAAAAAACCGAAACGAAGCGGCGAGATTTCCTAATGGTCGCTTCGCCTTCTTCCCCTCGCCCAAGCGAATTGGAAGAACTTTATTTAGCGCGTTTTTGGCAGCCTAGGCGAGGGGATGGGGGATGAACGGACATTAGAAAAATTGCGCAATTCCGGGGACATCAACCTTTTAGCTTGCCGAATTATGGTTAGTGTCCCCCGAATAAGCTTTCGAAGAAGTCCCGGAATATAAGCGAATTATTTGTTCGTCGGCGAGCGAAGAAACGGGCGAACGCTCCATTTATGCAGTGAATCGAACGACAAGATCGGGAGATGGTTGAGCGACCATGGAGGGTTCAGCCTTTCTGAGCCGTCCTTCGAGGGAAGCCGGCCCGGAAGAGGCCGGCCGGCGAAGTTGTTTGACGTCCCGGCGCGCTCCCGTAATTGAGAAGCCGGGACGGAGTTCTGAGCCGCCGAGAAGGACGGTGAGGAAACGGCGTTAAGAACCCGAGTCGGGAGCGAAGCCGTCTCCCGATCTTGTCGATAAGACTTGCGACCAAAAGAGCGTTCGCTCGCTTCGAGCGAGCTTCTTAGCCGAGCCCTTCCTTTGGGTTAAAAAATTAGATTCGGTTTCTCCATTTATGGTCTATAATATTGACCGGAATTCTTTTTAAGGAAGAGACCATGAGTGACGCCGCCGCAATCCCTTCACCGATCAGGAAATGGCTGATCGCCACCCGGCCGTGGGCCCTCCCAGCCTCGACCATGCCGGTCATCTTCGGGACCTCCCTGGCCGTCGTCGTCGGCCGGGCGCGGCTGGACCCGCTCCGTTTCCTGCTCGCCCTTCTGGCCATGGTCGTCCTTCATTCGGCGGCCAACATGCTGAGCGACGTCTTCGATTTCCGGCGCGGGCTCGATACGTTTGTCACGCCGGTGAGCGGGGCCATTGTCCGCGGCTGGCTGACGGCCAAGGAGGTCGCGGCCGGCTCGGTCGTCCTTTTCGTCGTCGGCGTCGCCCTCGGCCTTGGGCTGGCCGCCTTGACCGGCACGGTCCTGCTGATCATCGGAGCCATCGGCGTCCTGATCGGGGCGGGCTACACCGTTCTCAAATATCACGCCCTCGGCGACCTGGCCGTCTTCCTCAATTTCGGCATTCTCGGGGGGCTGGGAGCCTGGGTCGTCCAGACCCGGGAATTTTCCTGGATTCCCGTTTTCTGGACCGTGCCGATGGCCATGCTCGTCAGCGCCATCCTCCACGCCAACAATTGGCGGGACACGGTGTCCGATTCCGAGCGCCGGGTCAGGACGTTCGCCTCGGTCCTGGGCGACAAAGGCTCGTTGGCCTATTACGCCTTCCTCATCTTCGGCTCGATGGCGATCATTTTCGGCCTCATCCTCCTGCCGCGGCTCTTTTCGCCCAAGCTCGTCCCCATGCCCTGGACCTTTGTTGTCGTCCTGCTGGCCCTCCCGCGCGCGCTGCAGTTATGGGGCCGGGCGACGCGCCAACGCGCCCCGCGCCGGCCCATGGATTTCATCATCCTCGACGGCGCGACGGCGAACTATAACCTCATCTTCGGATTGCTCTGCACCGCCGCCCTGTGGCTGGAGCAGGTCTTGAAGCTGAAGTGAAGACGAATCCCCGCCGCACGTTTTTGGCGGCCTTCCTGGCCGTCGTCCTCTTTGTTCCTCTGTTCATCTACCGGGCCGTCGGCCCCCTGGATTTCTGGTGGTGGATGAGCGCGAACATCGCTCTGTTGCTGGCGCTGAGCATCCTTCTTGATAAGGGCTATGTTCCGTTCCTCCTGGCCGACCTCAGGTCCCGAACGGTCTGGAAGGTCGGGCTGGGCTTCCTGGCGGCGGGCCTGCTCTACGGGATCTTCTTCGCCGGCAATTGGCTGTCGCGCCAGATCCTGCCTTTCGCCGGCTCGGGCATCTCTCAGGTCTATCATTTCAAGGCCGGGGCCGCGCCGTTGCGCGTCATCGGGCTCCTGACCGTTCTCATCGGACCGGGAGAAGAGCTCTTCTGGCGGGGATTTCTGCAGCGGCGTTTTCAGGTCCACTTCGGCGGCCTCATCGGCTGGCTGCTGGCGACGGCAGTCTACGCGGTCGTCCATGCCGGCAGCGGCAATCCGATGCTGGTCCTCGCCGCCGCGGCCTGCGGCCTGTGCTGGGGTTTTCTTTTCCTTCAGACCAGATCCCTGCTCCTCGTCGCCGTCAGCCATACCGTTTGGGACCTGGCCGTGTTCATTCTTTTCCCTTTTTCTTAGGTCGGAGGCAGGACCCGCGGAAAGCTTGCCGGCAGGCTGATTCCTCTGTTATAATATCGGTCCCAACAACAATGAAAAGAACAACATCCGCCGACATCAAAGGAGCCGTCATGAAGCGCTTGGGTTCGATCCTTATGTGGCTGCCGTTGCTCGGCCTTTTCGCCCTCGGCCAGGTCCAGCCGAACCAGGATATCGTCGTAGTCAAGATCGTCCCCGCCGTGGAGACCTTCAAGGCCGGACGGACCTATTCCCTCACCCTCGAGGTCAATATCCGGGCGCCCTATCACATCAACTCCGACCAACCGCTTGAGTCTTTCCTGATCGGAACGACGGTTGATTTCAAGACCCAACCGGGCGTGACCTATAAAAAGGTGACGTTTCCCGCGGCTGAAGTGAAGAAGCTCGAGCTCTCGGAAAATCCCCTGTCCATATACGAGGGCATGGTGAAGATCACGGCCGAGGTCGTCCTGGCCCCGGATTTCAAAGGCAAGGAGCTGAAGATCGAAGGCTCGCTCGGCTATCAAGCCTGCGATGATCGTTCCTGCCTGCCGCCGGCCGAGGCGGCCTTCAGCCGGAAGGTCGCTGTCGCGGGCGGGGTGGACGCCGCCGTTCCGCAAGCTCCCGGAAAGGATGTGGCGGCCGATCAGAAGGAGCCCGTCCCGCCGCCTCCGGCAGGCGAAACCCGTAAAGGCGCGGCCGGGGAACAAAAACCTCCGGACCAGAAACCTGTCGACCTCAGCGAGATCCAGAAGCAGAAGGCCGCTGACATCGCCGCGAGCCAAGCCCCCGGGGGGGGTGAGGCCAGTCCCTTCGAGAACAAGGGCCTCTTTCTGACCTTCATCCTGGTCTTCCTCGGCGGGCTGGCCCTCAACCTGACGCCCTGCATCTATCCCCTCATCCCAATCACGATCAGCTATTTCGGCGGCCAGGGCCAGGGCAAGAAGGGAGGTCTCGTCCTCCACTCGGTCCTCTACGTCGTCGGCATGGCCACGACCTACTCCGTCCTGGGCGTGGTCGCGGCTTTCACCGGCAGCCTGTTCGGCGTCGCCCTGCAGTATCCGCCGGTGCTCGTCGGCATCGCTCTCATTATGTTCCTCCTGGCTCTGAGCATGTTCAACGTCTATGAGCTGCGGGTGCCGGCGTTCCTCAACAAGTTCGCCGGCGGCTCGCAGAAGGGATTCTTCGGCACCTTTTTCATGGGGCTGACCTGCGGCATCATCGCCGCGCCGTGCATCGGGCCCTTCGTCCTGGGGCTCCTGACCTACGTCGGCAACCGGGGGAACGTCGTCCTCGGGTTCTCGCTGTTTTTCGTCCTGGCCCTGGGGCTCGGCGTCCCATTCCTGCTCCTCGGCATTTTTTCGGGGAGCCTCAACCGCATCCCGCGCTCGGGGGCGTGGATGGTCTGGGTCCGGACGATCTTCGGTTTCATCCTCATCGCCATGGCCATCTATTTCCTGGAGACCCTCTTCCCGAACGCGCTCTTCTACAATCTCGCCCAGGCGCTGACCATGCTCATCGCCGGCGTCTACATGGCCTGGATCGAACCGACGAAGGCGCAGGGCAAGGCTTTTCCCTACGTCCGCAACGTCTTCGGCCTGATCTTCTTCGTCCTCGCTCTCTATTTCGCGGCCACCGGCATCCAGGGCTATGTGGACGAGACGGTCGCCGCCAGGCTGCAGGCGATCTCGGCCGAGAAGGGCGGGGCCGTGACCGGCCTCGGCATCCAGTGGCAGCCCTATTCCGAGGAGAAACTCCTCGCGGCCGCCCGCGACGGCAAACCCGTCTTCATCGATTTCTTCACCGACTGGTGCATCGCCTGCAAGGAGATGGATAAGCTGACGTTCACCGATCCCGCCGTCATCGCCGCGTCGCGCGACTTCGTCATGCTCCGGTCCAACCTGACGACGGACACCGACCCCGTGATCAGGGACCTTTACAAACGCTATGCGGTCAGGGGCGTCCCCACGTACGTCTTCCTCGGCCCGGACGGCAAGGAGATCGCCGACGTCCGGCTCGTGGGATTCGAGAAGAAGCGGGATTTCGCGCCGAGGCTGAAGCGGGCCCTCGAGCTAGGCAAGAAGTGAACACGGAAGACGGGCCGGCGCCCGCCTCCGGAATTACAATGGGGAGACGCTATGAAGATTCCGGCCATTCCCTTCACCGTCACGGATTTGAGCAGGCTTCCTAAAACCGTCCATCCCGGTGAGACCGGCACGGCGTTCTGGCGGACCTGGGAGGCGGAAGGGCTGCGCGTCCGGCTGGTGGAGTTCTCGGCGGGATTTAAAGCCGATCACTGGTGCGGCCGCGGCCATGTCCTTTACGTTCTCGAGGGCGAGCTGTTCATCCGGCTCAAGGACGGGCGGGAGAGAAAGATGACTGCCGGGATGAGCTTCCAGGTCGGCGATGACGAGGCCAATCCCCATCTTGTCCATTCGGATTCGGGAGCCCAGGTCTTTATCGCCGATTGAGGCTTATTGACTTATTTTCCCGAGACGATCTCCTCGATCGATGGCCGGAGGAGCCGGTTGGACGGCGCCGGGTTATTTCAAGAACCCTCGTTTCTTCAGCAGCGGCTCGACCTTGGGCTCGCGGCCGCGGAAACGTTTGTAGAGGGCCATCGGCTCGTCGGTGTCGCCCCGCGACAGGATGTTCCGGCGGAAGCTCTGAGCGGTCTTGGCGTCGAAGAGGCTCGTTTCCTTGAAGGCCTGGAAGGCGTCGGAGTCGAGGACCTCGGACCAGAGGTAGCTGTAATAGCCCGCCGAATAACCGCCGGAAAAAATGTGCTGGAAGTAGGGGCTCCGGTAACGGACGACGATCTCGGGGATGAGCCCGATCTTCGTCATCGACGCGTCATCGAACTTGAGGGCGTCCTGTTCGACGGCGTCCCTGAGGCTGTGCCAGTCCAGGTCCAGGTAGCAGGCGGACGCATATTCGACCGTGGTGAAGCCCTGGTTGAACAGGCTCGCCTTCCGGATCTTGTCGATGAGGGCCTGCGGGATGGGCTCGCCCGTCTGATAGTGCTTGGCGTAGGTCTTGATGACCTCTGGGTCGCCGGCCCAGTTTTCCATGATCTGCGAGGGCAGCTCGACGAAGTCGCGCGGCACGCTCGTCCCCCCCAGCGCTTCGTAGGTGCAGTCGGAGAGCAGGTCGTGGAGGGCATGGCCGAATTCGTGGAACAGGGTCTCGGCCTCCTCGAAGGTCAGGAGCGAGGGCATGTCCCCGACGGGCATGGAGAAATTGCCGTTGTTGGAGACCACGGGCGTGACCTTGTGGCCGCCGCGCGCGGATTGGCCGCGGAAGGTATTGGACCAGGCGCCGCCGCGCTTGCTCGGCCGGGGAAAGTAGTCCGTGTAGAGGATGCCGATGTGCGTCCCGTCGGCTTCTTTGACCTCGTAGACTTTCACGTCCGGATGATACTTCGGGATGTCCGTCCTCTCGGCGAACTGCAATCCCCAGAGCTTGTTGGCCACGGCGAAGGCGCCTTCGCGGACGTTCTCGAGCTTGAAATAGGGCTTAAGGACCTGATCGTCAAGGTCGTATTTGGCCTTCTTGAGCTTTTCCGCGTAATACCACCAATCCCAGGGCTCGAGCTTGCCGGAGATGCCTTCTTTGTTCATCATGGCCAGGAGCTCGGCGGCCTCCTTCTTGGCCGTGGCGAGGGCCGGCGTCCAGACCTGGGTCAGGAGCTTAACCACGTTGTCGGCGTTCTTGGCCATGTTCTCTTCGAGGACGAAATCGGCATGCGTCTTGTACCCGAGGAGGCTGGCCCGTCTCACGCGGAGCGCCGCGATCTTGGCCGCGTTGGCCTTGTTGTCGAACTCGTCGGCGTTGTTGCCGCGATTGATAAAGGCCTTGAACAGCTTTTCCCGGAGGTCCCGCTTCGCCGAATACTGGAAGAAGGGGATGCAGCTCGGCTTATGGAGGGTGAAGACCCATTTTCCCTCCTGCTGGCGCCGTTTGGCGGCCTCGGCGGCCCCCTGGATGACCGATTCAGGAAGCCCGCCCAGGTCCTCTTTCTTATCGATGACCAGGGCGAACGCGTTGTCCTCCTTGAGGACGTTCTGGCCGAACTTCTGGGTCAGGACGGACAGATCCTCGTTGATCTTGCGGAACTCGGCTTTCTTGGTTTCGTCGAGGTTGGCCCCGCCCCGGACGAAGTTCTTGTAGAACTTGTCGAGGAGACGGGCCTGCTCGGGATTGAGGCCGAGCTTATCTTTCTGACCGTTGACGGCCTTCACCCGCTCGAACAGCTTGGCGTTCAAGTTGATGTCGTCCTGGTGCTTGGCCAGGAGCGGGGCGACCGTGCTCTCGATCTTCTGCATCTCGTCATTGGTATTGGCCGAGGTCAGGTTATAGAAGACGTTGCCGACCTTCGTCAGCAGCTCACCGCTTTTTTCCAGAGCCTCGATGGTGTTGGCGAAGGTCGGGGCGGCCGGGTCGCCGGCGATGGCCACGATCTCCTTTTTGTGCTGGTCCATCCCGGTCTGGAAGGCGGGCAAGTAATGGGCTTCCTTGATTTTGTCGAACGGCGGGGTCTCGAACGGCGTCGTCCAGGCAGTGAAGAAGGGATTGACCTCCTGCGTCGGGGGCGGCGGAGGAGGTTCCTTCTTAGCGCAAGCGCTGGTCATGACGGCTAGGATCGACAATAAAATGAGGGCCTTTTTCATGTCGGAGGACTCCTTTGAAAAACATATAGCGATGAACCTTTATTTTATCCCATTCTATCGGGGAAAGAACAGGAAGCAAAGAATTCTGGTCCTTCTATCCCCCGGACCGGACGACGTCCAAGAATTCGGCCAGAGCCATGGCTGTCGCGCCCCAGATTTTATGGTTTTCAAAGGCGTAAAAAGGCACCTTGACCGTCTCGCCGCGGATCGTCCATGTCTCCTCGTGGACGGTCTCCGGCTTGAGCAGATGGTCGAGAGGGACTTCGATGACCTCGACCACTTCCTCCGCCCGCGGGGTGAAGGACAGCGGCCCGTCGACCGCCGCGACCACCGGATAGACGCAGAAGTTGCTGGGCGGGATATATAACGGGGTCAGCTCGCCGAGGATCCGCAGCCGCTCCGGCGGGACCCCGATCTCTTCCCGCGTCTCGCGGAGGGCGGCTTGAACGAAGTCCTCTCCGGGCTCGATCTGCCCCCCGGGGAAGCTGATCTGATCCTTATGGTGAAGGGCGGTGCTCGGCCGGCGGATAAGCACGAGATGCCAGGCGCCTTGCCGGCGGTAGAGAAGGATCATGACGCCGGCCTTGATCGAGGTCTCCTCCACGTCCGTATAGACGGCCTGTCCCGGCCTCGGATGGGGGACCATTTTCAATTGGGCCCGGAGGCCGGGCTTATCCTTGGTCAGGACAACACCGAGCCGGCGGAGGAGCTCTCGGTCATTCGGCATAAAGGCGATATCCCGTCAGATTTCTCAGCTCAGCCCCTTCCGGCCTCGGCCGGGAAACGATTGCTCATGGTCTTATCCTTCCTCTAAAGAAATATATATAAAGAGACGCGCTTTTGTCCAGCCGGCATTCGATGGATTGGATTATAGACGCCAGAGGTAGGACGCTTTGAAAAAGAAACCCCGTTTCGATTCGAGAAAGCGGTCGGATGGGAGATAGGCCTCGATACGCCATTCGAGTTTTTCATAAAGGGAGCCGTAGCCGACATGGATGACGGTCCCGGGGATATAGGTGAAAGAGGCCAGAAAGTCGGTCATCAGCCGCTTGCGGAAAGAGTTATGCTCGATGATCGCCCGGACAAAAAGATACTTGTTGATCTGATAGGTATTGAGGCTGCGGATGATGGTGTAGTCGTATTCCTTGACCGCGTCTTCGGCGCGGGTGAAATCCGAATAGGCGAGGCTCAGGGAGAAGTTCAGATTCTCCGTGGGAAGGAAGGTGACGGAGGCCGAAGCGTCGTTCCCTCGGCCTTGGTAGGGCTCGTCCACATAGCGGATTTTCCGGCCGTAAGCGTAGCCGAGGGACAGCAGGAGCCGCTTGGAGACCTGGCTGCTCCCCGTGAGCTTGACGTTTGACCGATCGAACCGCTTTTCGAGAAAGACCTCCGTGGCGTATCGGGCCCCCACGGCCAGTTGGGTCGCGCGGGGGAGCATGAGGCGGAGGTCGAACTGTTCGGTCGTCTCCCAAAGCCCGCTGAACTTATCCCGGACCTGGATGACATGGACCATCGGATTGATCCTGAGGAACGTCTTCGATTTCGGATAGATCAGCGGCGAAAAGCCGGCTTTAAAACGGGTCAGGCCGTTACGGGTCAGATAGCCGGTCTCGGTCTCGAAGCCCTTGCTCAGGTCTTGGACGGCGGCGTCGAAGATCCAGTCCCGGGTGTTATAGAAGTATTCGAGGCCGAGCGCGTGCCCCTCGGTCTCGGCCGCCGTCCCGCCCAGGCTCGTTTGAGAGACCAGGGCGTGGTAACCGAAGTAGCTTGACGGGGTGATGCGGATCTGGCCGTCCCCGCCGGCCACGACATTGTACCGCGGGCCTTCGAACCGGCCGGTCCAGAATCCGCCGACGTAGCTGTCCTCGGTCAGAGCGTGCTTATAGCGGACGATGGTGAAATGGGCGTATTCGGAAGCGGCTCCGGCAGGCAGCGCATCCATGGCGTAGATCGAGGCCAGTGTGTCCCGGGGGGCGAGCTTGCCGTCGATCTTGAAGCCAAGGAGAGGATCGACGATCATCCGGGTGTGGACGACGGCGCCGAGCGGATCGCCGGCCTGGTTGGCGGCCAGCGTATACTTCTCCCGGCCTTCGAGGAAGAACGGCCGCTTCTCGGGATAGTACAAAGCGTAGCGCTGATTGAAGTCGACCTGGCCGGCGTCGGCCTCGACCTGGCTGAAATCGGGATTGACCGTGGCGTCGAGGATGAGCTGGGAGGTCAGGCCGAACTTGCCCGTCAGGCTGAGGTCGGTCTCGCCTTGGCCGGCCTTAAGTTCCCCGGCATCGAGGTCGCTCTTCCGGCCGAAGGTGACGGCCGGCAGGGCTTCAAGAAGCGTGTAGTGCTTGATATCGGTGAAGAGAAGAGTCCGGCCCTGGGTCAGGAAGTTCATTCCTTTGAGAGGATCGAGAGGAGGCATGGTCCCCGATTCGGACAAGCGGCTGATAAATCGTTCGAAAATGATCCCCATCGCCACCGGCTCGCGCCGGCCGTAGCGGATGCTCTTGAACGGGATGCGGATCTCGACGGTGTAACCGTCCGGGCCGATCTTCCCGGCCGAATACCAGACGACATCGACTGTGAAGTCTTCCTGGTTCCCCTCGAACTTGGAATCGGCCTGGATGCCGAGCGGATTGACGTAGAGGGCGTAAAGGGACTGCTGGTCGTTGAAGGTGCCGAGGTTGAGGCAGACCCAATCGTCCCGCTTGATCGTGTCGCGCGCGGCGATCGAGGCCTTGATCTTGGCCGGTTCGCTGTCGGAGCAGCGGTAGGCGAAGTAGAGGTTCTCCCGGTCGTAGGCGTAGTAAACGATCGTGGCCTCCCGCATGTCCTTGCCGTAATCCGGATTGTAGGTCTTGAATCCGGTCTCCTGGGGGGCCTGTTTCCAGACGGCGTCGTCGAGCACCCCGTCGATGACCGGCGGAATATCGGTTTTGTAGGGTTTAAGCGGGGTCCGTTGTTCGACGGTCGCGGCGGACGAATGGGTCAGAAAACCCATCAGAACGAATAGGGTGAAGATGGCGAAACGCTTTATCACATATTCCAACGGTAGGACACTTTCAGCATGAAGATGTTGTCTCCCGGCGCCGTCAGCAGGTCGCTCAAGTCGCGCCGCAATTGGAGGTCCCCCGGATGGGCGTAATCGGCCCGGTTCTGGGTCCAGACGAAATAGAGCAGTGATCCCGGGAAATATTCCCAGCGCAGGACGATCGTGCCGCGGAGGGATTTCACGTTGAAATCCGGATTGCCGAAAAAGAAGGACGAGGCCGGACCCGGGCCGTCGGGGTCCACCGCGTAGACGCTGTCGGCGTAGGAGATTGCCGAAGCGCCGTCGCCGTATAAATTGAAGTCATACGTCTTAGGCCGGGCGAGCTCCTTAAACCGGTCATAGCGGCCGACGGCGATGAACGGCTGGAGATAGGCCTGGAGGGTCAGCTTGGGCGTGAACGTCCAGTTGAGCCGGATCTCGGCCGAGAGGACCTTTTGGTCGAGACGGCCGAATACGTAACGCGCGCCGAAGGTCTCGGTCATGGCCGCGTCCTTAATCCTAGTCACCCATTGATGGCCGGTGTTCTCGTAGGAATAGCCGGGTCCGATGGACAGGTTGAAATTCCCGCTCGGCTTCCAGCGCAGAGAGATCTGCCCGCTGATCTGATCGCCTGCGCCCGGCTGGCGGTACGAGGTCAGGCCGCCCTCGATAACGATCCGCTTCCGGCTGTCGGTCCCTCCCCGCAAGTCCAATTGCCAGCCCCAGGGCCGCTCGACGAGGGGGCCGCCCCGGGTCATGGTATTGCTCAAGGTCCGGGGATTATAGGCCAACATGAGGTTGAAATTCCAGAAATTGCGGAATACTCCCTGGAGAGAGGCCAGCCATCCTTCGTAGGTCCGGTTGCCGCCGAAATCGTAGTTCCGGGCGCCCCCGGCGAAGATCAGAAACTGCTGAAAGACCTTTCCCGGCTTCGTCCATTGGTAGGCGGGAAGGATCGAGATATTGATGATGTCGGAGCTTCCGTATTGAAAGCCGACGTCGTTGGGGTCGAATCCGGGCGAGAGCGCCCCGACGTTGGCCAGAAAGAGAAAATTGCCGTTCTGCTTGGCGAAACTGAACCGGCCTCCCCAACCTGAAAGCGAGCCGGCAGTGGGATCCAAGCTGACGTGCGTCGCGTCGGGCCGCTGATAATAGTGCATCGAGGACGACTGGAGGCGGAGGATGTCCGCCGGGCTGCCTTCGACGCGCGTCCCGCCGAGCCACCCGCCGACGACGTAGTCCCTCTTTTTGTCGAGGAAGGCCCAACCGTCCGCGGCCAGGGTGAAGGCGTTCTTATTGAGGATGCCGCTGAGGACCTCGCTGTTGAGGTTGCGGGTAACCCCCGTAGCCATGATTCCGAATCCCTGCTGGCCTTCTCGAATGTCCTTCTGGGCGCGCAGGACGCCGTAATACGTGAAGGGTTCAACCTCCTGTTGGAAGCGGGACCCGAACGAATCGATCTCGGCGTATTCGCGGGCGGTCAGGGCGTTGACGAAACCGACGTTCCAACCGCCGACCTTGCCGGTGAGCTTGGCCGCCCCGAGGATCTTGGAGCGGTCGGGGAAGTCCACGAAGCCGTCCTGCGTGACATAGCCTTGCGGCGCGCGGCCGATGCGGCGGCTGTAGAAAAAGTTCGGGCTTGGCCAATTGATGTTGGCATTCAGATAGACGCCGCCCCGGCCGAAACCGTTGAAGATCGAGGCTCCCTCGATGAAGAACGGCCGCTTTTCCTCGTAATACGTCTCATAGGCCGAGAGGTTGACGACGGCCGGGTCCACTTCGACCTGTCCGAAATCCGGATTGACCGTGGCGTCGAGGGTCAGATTGCCCTGGATGTTCATCTTCATGTCGAAGCCGATGTTCCCCATGTATTTTTGGCCCTTCTCGTAGGGATTGCCCGGTTCGGCGGAGCGGAACTGGGCCTGGCCGACCGTGTAGGGCAGAACCTCGACGTGGACGCCGGGGCTGACGCCCTTGATCCCTTCGAGCCGGGCGAACTTGGAAACGTAGGCCGGCTCGCTCTTCGGCACCCAGGAAAAGCTGGCCCGTTCCTGCTTCCGCTTGATGACGCGCGAGAAGTTCACGCCCCAGACGTATTCGTCCTTCTTGGCGAACCGGATCTGGTTGAAGGGAATTCTCATCTCCACGATCCAGCCTTCGCCGTTGACGGCGGCCTTCGATTCCCAGACGCCGTCCCAGGACGTGTCTTCGTTGACGTCGTTGGAGAGGGCCTCGTCCAGGATCGAGCCGGCCGGATTGACGCCGAAAAGGAAGCCGCTGCGCTTGTCGTAGTAGGGATCGACGGCGAAAAAGAACCAGTCGGAATCGATTTGGGAATCGCGGCGGCCCATGAGGGCTTTGATGCCTTTGGGATCGGAATCGTGACAGTAAGCTGCGACGTAGAGGGCCTTGTCGTCATAGGCGATCCAGACGTCCGTTTTTTCTGAGGAGGGGTCTCCGTCCTTGGGATCGTGCTGAGTGAATCCGTTGGTGGGCGCCGTCTGCCAGACCTTTTCGTTCAAGGCCGCATCGATCGTGATGGGTTCCTCGGCCCGGACGGCCTTGATGACCTTGGGCTCCCAGGCTTTCTTGTCCTGGCCGGTCTTTTTATCAGCGGCCGCCAGTGACAGCGGGAGCATCAATAAAACAAGCAGTGTGGCCACTTTTTTCATATATGAACTCCTTGCTTGATCTCGTCTTTAATAAAACTTCCCTGTCAGTCCTCTATTCTTTTTCCTCGTTCTTATATACGGATGTCAGGGAGCAAAGGTTGCTTGAAGACCCCCCGCGAGGCTTATCTTGGCAAGTTTCGTGCCAAGACTTTTCCCCTGACAAAAAAGATGTTTTGTGGGGAAATTTGTAAAAAGATTGGGGTCGCGTCTACAATCTACCGCTCTAGAAAGCGGAAAATGTAGACGCGACCCCAATCTTGGAGACGCTCGATTGGTCAGCCGGCCAGTTTTTTCAGGGACTCCAGAATCTTCGTAACCTCGCCGTCGTGGTTGCAGACGTGGAACGAGACCCGGACGCAGTTGACTCCGCCCTCGGTCACCGTCCGGACGCGGATCTTATCCTTGGCCAGGTGCTCGTTGATCTTAGTGAAGTCCGTCGTCTTCATCCGGAAGCTGATCATGGCCGACCGGTAGGCTTCCTCCTCGGGCGATAGGATCTCCACGCCGGGGATCGTCTGCAGGCCCCCGTAGAATCGTTCGGCCAGGGCGTGGTTGTGCCGCCAGATGCGATCGAGGCCGATCATATCGCAGAAATCGACGGCCTTGCCCAGGGCGTAGAAGAGGGCGTCGTTCTGGGTGCCGTATTCGAATCGCTGGACCGTGGGATGCAGCACGAACTCGTTCTTCTTGATATCGTAGCGCTCGGAGGACGAGGCCCCGACCGTGAGCGGCCGCAAGGTGTCAAGCAGCCCCTGGCGGACATAGAGAAAGCCCGTCCGTTTCGGCCCCATCATCCATTTGTGCGTGCTGCAGGTGTAGAAATCGACGCCGATGTCGGCGATATCGAACGGAACGCAGACCGGCGCTTGGGCGCCGTCCAGGGCGAACCAGATGCCCTTGTCGCGGGCTAGCTTCGAAACCTCCTTTTCGGGAAAGCGCTGGCCCGTCGTGCAGGTCACATGGCTGAAGAAGATCAGGCGTGTCCGGGCGTTGATCAGGCGGGCAATGCGCTCGACGTTCCCCAAGCCGCTCGCCTTATCGGGCTCAAAGAGGCGGATGACGATGCCGTCCCGCTGCATACGGTTGAGGAGGCCGGTGCTGAGGGCCACGTGCTCATGGGTGGAGGTGATGACCTCGTCGCCCTTTTTGAGGGGGAGACCGTTGATGATCATATTGATCCCCTCCGTGGCGCAGTTGATCAGGGCCAGGTCCTCTATCCGGCACGTTTTCCCGAGCACCCGGGCCAGCTTTTCTTTAACGCGCGACCACTCTTTTGCATCATGGCCGGCGCTCGGGGCCCGCTCTTCGGCCCGGGTCCACTCCTGGAAGCTGTTGAGGACAGGCAGGGGGCACGAACCGAGCCCGCCGAAATTCAGGAAGGTCCAATCCGGGTCCAGGATGAACTGGTCGCGGATCAGCTGCCAGAAGTAATCTTCGTTCTCCTGAGCCGCGGCCTCGAAGAAGCGGGGCAACGACTCCGGCGTGAGGTCCCGCGATAAGGCCAAGCTGCCGATGACGGCCGCCGTCCCTTTGAAAAAATCCTTGCGCTTCATGGTTTGGCCTCCTCAATTCCTGGGCCGACTATATCGCCGGCCTCGGACCGGTGTCAAGGCACGGTCGAATTCCTTTTTAAGCCGAGCCTTCTTGAAAATGGCGGAGGATGGAGACGATCGTGATCAAGCCATAGATTAAAAAATATCCGCCCAGGATAAGAAAGGCGGTCCCAATGCGCGTGAAGAAGAAAAACCGGCCTTCGAATTTCTTGTAGCGAGCCTCGTCCTTGAATTGAAGGAGCGTGTCGTAAAGGAGTATGATCTCTTCCATAGTTCGGATCGCTCTCGAAGGAGCTTCTCGGGCGGATATGACCGAACCTTTGACCTTTTCGAATCCGGATACAATCTGGCTGGAGCGCCTGCCCAAGGTCGAGCTCCACGTCCACCTGGAAGGGGCCATCCCGCACGACGCGCTTTGGGCGCTCATTCAAAAATACGGCGGGGACCCCGCCGTCCCAAATCTCCCGGCCTTGAAAGAGAAATTCCGATACCGCGATTTTCCCCAGTTCGTCGTCGCCTGGATCTGGAAGAACGGATTTCTCCGCGAATACGAGGATTTCATTTTCATCGCCGAGGTCGTCGCCCGGGACTTCGCCCGCCAGAACATCCGCTATGTCGAAGCGTTCTTCTCGCCGACGGATTTCTCACGCCATGGACTCCGACCCCAAAAGGTGGCCGAGGCGGTCCGCCGCGGCCTGGCCCGGGTCCCGGAGACACGAGTCGCCCTCGTCGCCGATCTCGGCCGCGACGGCGGCCCCAAACAGGCGGCGGTCACGCTGGCCCAGGTCGTGGAGGCCCGCGACCAGGGCGTCGTCGGTATCGGGATAGGCGGGTCGGAACACAGATTCCCGCCCGAGCCGTTCGCCGAGGTCTATGAAACGGCCCGGCGGCTGGGATTCCACACCAGCGCCCACGCGGGAGAGGCCGCCGGGGCGGCCAGTGTCTGGGGCGCCGCGCGCGTTTTGCGCGCCGAGCGAATCGGACATGGGACCCGGGCGGCGGAGGACGAAACCCTCCTCGATTATCTGGCGGAACACCGGATCCCGCTTGAAATGTGCCCGTCCTCCAACGTCCGGACCGGCGTCATCATCGCGCTCGATCGCCATCCGATCCGGCGTTTTTTCAATCGCGGCCTTCTCGTCACGGTGAACACCGACGACCCGGCGATGTTCGGGACCTCCCTCGCCTCGGAATATCTGGGGCTGATGGAGACACTGGATTTTTCCAGAGACGAGGTCCGAACACTCATCCTTCAGGCCGTCCAAGTCTCCTGGTTGCCGATGAGGGAAAAAGAAGCGCTCACCGACTCTTTCCGACGGGACCCCGCCTGGAATGAATGAAACGACGCGCATTTTTTTGCGAAGGATTACTGTGGATGTCAACATAGAGCAGGATGATCGGAAAGCCGAGATAGGCTGGTCGTCCCGAAATTGCCGATAGAAATGGGAAGTCGCTGATTTTTTTGTCGAGCGATCGAAGGGAGCGTGGCAAATCCTAATCTTGTCATTGCGAGGCCGGCGCAGCCGGCCGTGGCAATCTCCAAGATAAGAATTTTATTGTGGAGATCGCCACGGCATCTTCGATGCCTCGCGACGACTTCGTCGGATCGCCACGTCGCTTCGCTCCTCGCGATGACAGGCTCTATCGGCAATTTTGGGGTCGGCGGAACTCTTTGCCGCGACGGCCGTATAATATAAAGGAGTGCAATATATCTGGTAAGGAGGGACATCATGAACCAGCATTTAAAAAGAACGCTCAAAGCCTTAATCGCCTATACGGTGGCGGTCGTCCTTTGCGGAGGGTTATGGGCCCAGGACAAACCGGTCGATCCAATAAAGCTTTACCAGGAGATCGCCGGGGACTATGAATTTCAGATGGATACCCAGAGCATGATCGTCAATTTCTTCGAAAAGGACGGGAAGCTCTTCGGGGCCCCTCCCGGGGAAACGGCGGAGGAGATCGTCCCAGTTAAGGACAGTCCGCTCAAGTTCGAGGTCGTCATCTCCGGCAACGGTCAGCTGTATCAGCTGGAATTCGTCCGGAACGAGAAAAAGGTCATCGACCGGTGCATCATGAGAGCCGGCGGCATGGAGATGGTCGGCGTTAAGATTAAGAAATAGCGCCGACCCCGCCCCTCGGTCCGCTCAAGAATCCTTATCTTGCCGCCGAATCGTCGCCGAGGCCGCAGGACAACTCCCGCCGGCGTCGGAAATGACATCCCTCATTTGGGTGCCTCCCGGGCTGTCCGGGAATAAAGAAGCAACAAATTTCGTCTAAATTGTGTTATGAATCCTGAGGGACGATTTTAAGATCGGAGGCTGAGATGACGAAGACACACCAGCGGAAGGCTTCCTTCATATTTCGCCTAATCCTGCCGGCGGCCGGACTCGCGCTCGCTTTGATTTTCATCGTCGGTCTCACCGGATGTAAAACTTTCAACACTTACACGGCGGAGAGCCGGCCGGTCAGCAAGCCGATCGTCGTCGACGGAAAGTCCGACGACTGGCAAGGTGATCTCTATGTCGTTCCGGGCGAGCGCCTCTCGGTCGGCTTTTTAAACGACCGGGACAATCTTTACGTCTGCCTGCTCACCTCGGATACCTTCATCAAGTTCCAGATCATGGCCCAGGGTTTCATTGTCTGGTTCGATCCGAAGGGCGGCAAAGAGAAGGCCTTCGGGATCAAATATCCGGTGGGGCAGCCCGCCGGCCAACAGCCGAAGATGACGATGGGCGAAACCGGAGAACCCGTCTTTGATGAATCGTCGGGAACGTCGATGAACGAATTCGAGATCGTCAAATCGGAAAAGGAACCGTCCCGGAAAGTGGCGTTCTCCCAGGCCCAAGGGCTCGAGATCAAGGTGGCCTCCTCCACCGGATTGATCGTCTATGAAATGAAGATTCCCCTCGTTCAAAGCGGAGATAATCCGGTGGCCGCCGGCGCCGGGCCGGGGAAGATGATCGGAATCGGCTTTGAGACAGGCAAGTTCGACGCGTCTCAAATGCCGCGCGGTAATCGCGGCGGCACTCCCGGCGGCGGCGGAGCCGGAAGGCCGCCGATGGGCGGAGGCGGCGCTCAGGGCGGCATGGGAGGCTCCGGCATGAGAGGCGGCATTCCGGACGGTTTGAAAGTTTGGGCCCTCGTCCAGCTGTCAGAGGGAGCGGGCCGCCGTCCGGCCGAAATCGTCTCGATCGCCCGGGTCCCGGATTAAAGCCTCCCGAACGCTTCCCGGCGGCGCGGCTCGATCACTTCCTCAGCGAAGCCTTGCTGAACAAATAATCAGGAATGGCCGCGTCGAATTCTATGGATTGGATCTTGAATTCCGTGCCCTCGCCGCTCTTTAGGGCGTCTTTGACCACGAGAAAATTCTGGACCCAGCGGCCTTGGACCCGGATGACGCTCTTGACCTCGAGCGTCTTCAGAAGCTTTCCGCTTTTGGCGAACCGTTCTTCCTTAAGCAGGACGAAACGCTCTTTGTCCACCCAGATTTTCCTCGAATCGTAGGCCACTTCCCCGCCTTTGGAGGTCAGCCTTAGGATCCAGCACGGCCGGTCGAGCCAAGTCTCTTCGCCGGCGATCTCAGGGCGATAGAGATCGACCAGAGAACGGTCTTCCATCATGTCCTCATACGAAAAGTCCGAGCCCATCACCGACTGCCTGAGCATATGACCGGAGATGCTGATCGTCCGGTCGGCGTCCGGGGAGTAGGTCCAGAGCTGATCCCCGAGCTTCAGCATCTTGATCCCCTTTTCGCGGGCCGGCGCCAGGTATTCGGTGAAGGCCTTGTCCTTGCCTTCAACCCACGACTTGGCCGAGATGGAGCGGCTGTCGCGGCGGCCGCGGATGATCATCTCGCTGACGGCGATCCGGTTTCCAGACACCGCGTTGCGGTCGGCCCGCTCCAGGATTGCCTGCGCCGAAGGAGCCGTTTGGCCCGGCCCGCCGAAGAGGAAGGCCCAGGCCCAGCAACCTCCTAGGAGGACCGCTCTTTTCATGTTTCCAGCTCCTTGAATAATTGTGAGGTCTGTCGTTTGTAGATTCGGCGGCCGGCGATCGCGGTTCCGGCGAGTGTCGCCAGAAGCCCCGGAATGAAGCCGATGACGTAGCTCAGCGGCGTGACCCGGCACCGCAGTACGGTCGGCATCATGATGGTGATGTTCTTCAGCATCCCGCTGAGATCGATCCCATGGACCTGGAGATAATAGGAAAGGGCCAGGCCGAGGGCCGTCCCGGCCAGCGTACCCAGTACGCCGATCATCAGGGACTCGTAGATCATCGACCGGTAGACATGTCCCTTATCTTCGCCGATGGCCAGGCGCACGCCGAATTCGCCGTGGCGCCGCAGCGTCCCGATCAAGCCCGCGTTCCACAGGACGAGGGACATGGCGAAGAGAAAAACGAGGATGATGAGCGACATGGCATAGGTCAGGCTGCCGAACATCAATCCCATCCCGGGCTGTTCTATAAGGGTCTGCATGACCGGCCGGAACTCGTCGCCCTCGTCCCGAAAACGGGCGTTGAAGCTCAAGGCCGCGGCCTCGGATCGGTCCCGACGAAAGAGGCCGTCCTCGAAGAAACCGAGGACTTCGCCCGCGGAGTCAGCCATGTCGAGTGCGTCCCGGATGTCGGAAAGATCGGCGATCATTCCGGTCCGGTCCATGGCCCGGATCCCGAAGCGGAGGGTCCCCGCGACCGTGAAATTTTTAATGGCCATGCTTCCGGCGATCGTCGTGCTGATCAGCGTCGCTTGATCCCCCGGTCGGACCTTCAGCTTTTGGGCCAGGTCATCGCTGATCAGCATCTCGCCCTGATTCGCGGGCAGGCGGCCGCTGACGAGGGCTTTCCTGAGCTCAAGTCGTTCCGGTTCCCGGCTGGACGGCGTCAGCAGGTCGGCGGCGAGTCCGAAGACCGGACCCTGGCTTCTCGTCTCGCTGTTCGCGTCGGGAATGTCGAGGAGACCTCCGAATCTGATACGCGGCGCCCAATCCATTCCGGGATAAGCCTGCCGAAGATCGAGAATCAGGGAGGAAACGGCCGTCAAAGCCAGGTCGTTGGGGACCTGGTCGACCTCGTTCGCGTAAGCCCGGGTCACCACTTTGACGTGGCCATGACTGAGGTTGGCGTTATATCGAACGACGTCGATCTCCGCGCCCTTGATATAACAGAACAAGGCCACGGTCAGGAACACACCGACGAGGACGGTGAGAAACGGAAAGAGGCTCCTGGACCTGTCCCTGAGGATCCCCTTGAGGAGAAAGGCCATCATCTTAGTTTTCCTCTCAAGGCGTCGGTGGGTTTCAGCTTGGCGATCTTGCGCGTCGGCAGAAAACTGACGATCGTCGCCATGAGGAAGACAAAGACCGTCGTACCCGCGATCAGCTTGAGGCTGTATGTCGGGAATAATCTTTCGCTCATGGCAAAACCGTAGCTATCCCACTGGTTCCCGAGGAATGAAAGCCCCTTGGCCGCGAAATAGGCCAACAGAGGGATTCCATAGATCGCTCCGACAAGCGCCGCCAGAACTCCGCTCAGAGCGCCCTCGACGGTGAAAAGCCCGATCACCCTGCCCCGGGTGAGGCCCATAGCCATCATCGTCCCGATCTCCTTGCGGCGGCGCCAAATGGAGAGAAGCTGGGTGTTGAAGATGGCCAGCATGGCCAGGACGAGGAGCATGCCATAGAAGATCGAAGCCCCGATCGTCTTTCCCTGGATCAGATTCTTGATGTCCTTAAGCAGATAGTCGTGGTCCCGGAACGTCCATCCCGCGAGACTAGGGGCGGGCCCTGAGTCTTTCGCCGTCACGACAAGCGTCGCCTCAGAGGTCATTCCGGCCATCTCTTGGAGCAATCGCAGAGGCAACCAGATCTGGCCGTTATCGATCGACTGGACGGTCGTGCTCATGACCTCTACGATTTCGATATCCCTGGCGTCGAAGGTTCCTTTGGCGTCTCGCCAGCGGGCGGTCACGACGTCGCCTTTCTTCAAGCCGCCGGCCTTCGACATTCGGCTTCCGATCAAGGCCGGGAGATCATGGTCTCGGGGTTTAAGGGCGGAGGACGGGATGGTCAGGATCTTCTGTTCGGGATCGATGCCTTTGAGCAGGACCGGAAGGAGCCGGCCGGCCGGATAGATCGTTCCCTGGACGATCAGGATCGGCGTCGCTCGGCCTTTGTCCACCAGCGCCCGCATGGGATCGGGGAGAGGCCGATGCGCGTCCTGGAGCGTGAACGGATCGAAAGGATCATATCGTTCCTCCCAATATTGACCGCCTCCATACTCCGCGGCAATCATGGCCCGCGAAACTTCCGCGTCGAAACCGATGTATAGCCCCTGGGTAAAGATGATGGTCACGAAGGCCATCGACAGCACGACCGCGTTCAGCCACGTTTTCGCCCCGGCGGCGAGCATGTTTCTAAAGGCCAGTTTGGGAATGATCATGGACGCACCTCCCGGGCAGCGGCGGGGATCTCGTCCCTGGCGATCCGGCCGTCCACGAGGGAGATCTTGCGGCGCAGATGCTCGATGACCTTCTGATCGTGCGTGGAAAAGATGAACGTGGTCCGCTGGTCGCGGTTGATGTCTTCCATCGTGTTCAGGATGTAATGGGAATTCTCGGCGTCCAGGTTGGCCGTGGGCTCGTCGGCCAGAACGATCTCCGGCTTCTTCACCACGGCGCGGGCGATGGCCACCCGCTGGCATTGGCCGCCGGAGAGCTGGTTCGGCCGCGACTTCGCCCGTTCGGCGAGGTGAACCCATTCCAGGGCGTCCATGACCGCCTTCTTCCGGGCGGCGGGCGACAGGCCGAGCAGGAGGAGGGGGAACTCGACGTTTTCATAGACCGAATAGACGGGGAGGAGGTTGAAGGTCTGGAAGATGAATCCGATGTGATGGTTCCGCAGCGCGGCGGCTTTTTTGTGCGACAAGCTCTCCACTTTTAAGCCGAGGACTTCAGCGCTTCCCGACGTGGGGATATCGAGCGAACCGAGGATATTGAGGAGGGTCGTTTTCCCGGAGCCGCTGGGCCCGACGAGGCCGGAGAATTCGCCTTTCTTAAAGGTCAAGCTGACGCCTGCCAGGGCCGTGATGGATTCGCCGCCCATGGGGTAGATCTTCACCAGGTCGACGGTTTTGATCAGGATCGAATCGTCCATGGTCACCTCGCGCTTTAATAATTGAACACGGCCATGATCTGAAGGCCCTTGCCGGCGAAAAGGGCTTGGCCTTGTTGGCTGGCGTAAATTTGGTAGCGGTCCGGATTCCAGAACCCGATGGCGAAAAAGCTCCATTTGTCGTAGGTCCGCTGCCACGTGATCAAGCGGTACCAGTCGCCGCTCTTCCAGTTGTGGAAGACGACGGCCTTGATCCGGTCCAGCAGCCCGAGCGGATAATCGGCCGAGACGGCCGTGAACCGGAGTGATTCGCCTCCGCCGAGAGCTTTGTCCGAGGAAGAGGAGATCAGATGCTCGGCGATGACGTGGAGGCCGTTTCCAAGGCCGAAGGTAGTGTCCGCTCCGAGATTGAGAAATCGCTGATACATGAACGGATACAGTCGGAAATCCTGATGGACCAGGACGCCTTCGAACCAGACGCCGGCCCCGATGTCCCATTTGCCGTCGAGGGCGAAGCGATTCTCGGGGACGCGTTCCACCTCTCCTGCTGGAAGAGGAAACAGGGATCGGGAGGGGTCCATGAGCCGGTGATGGAAGGAGAAGGCCGCCTCACCGGAGAGGAGCGGGACTTGAAAGCGCCCGCCGAATTCCGGCGTCCGGCTCTTCGTCGGAATGAATTCCCAGCCTTTGGCGTCCACGTTGCCGAGAAGCCCCCAGATCCAGATATTCGCGTTCCCGACGAATGTATACCTGGCCAACGCTCCGTAGACGCCGTCGGTGAGCTGGAGAGGGTCGTTGGGATCGATACGGTCGAACCACATCAAAGGCCGGAGAAGGAGGGCCGAGCCGAAATTGATCTTCTGCAGGCCGAGGCGCGCTTCGAATCGCGGGGTCGAGAATCGCGCCCAGAGGCGATAGGGCTTGAGCCGGCCGTCGGTGGAAACCGTTTGAGATCCGCGGGAGGAGACCAGGCCATAGACATTGAATGAGACCTCGGCGTCCAGGACGATTTTCTCGTTGAGATTTTGTTTCATGGAAAACGCCGGCAGGGCCCGGACCCCGATCTGGCTTGCGGTCTCCTGGCTCTTATGGAACGCCAGCCAGGCGGACAGTTGGCCGCGCGTCTCGATCGTTTGACAGACTCCCGCGCCCGCGCCCGCCAATAGAGCGGCCCAGACGAACAAGCGTACGAAGGTGCTTTCGAGTTTTATCATTAAACACCGGGTCCCGCTCGACTATTCCGCGAGGACAGGGAAGAGGGGCCCTTAGGGTTGCCTCTTGAC
>Ga0315288_10002381_pt1 | contig 24346 bp, 35 predicted proteins | sample YL17G11_20_MG_FD_203454 | JGI IMG/M metagenome (GOLD analysis project Ga0315288, IMG submission 203454) | Sediment microbial communities from Yellowstone Lake, YNP, Wyoming, USA - YL17G11_20 | ecosystem: Environmental > Aquatic > Freshwater > Lake > Sediment | place: USA: Wyoming | collected... | reverse complement strand
ATGAATTCAGTTCATTCATCCTTGCTGAGTATGTGAAAGACCTTGCTGATTTGAGTGTAACTTGGCAAGAACTCGATGAGTGGAAGAAAATCATGATAACCGAAATACCATTACAACCAGCTCAATCAAGCATGGGCAATAATATTTAACATAGATGAAAGAAAGATTGGAAAAACTTTATGTTGTTGTCCGTGGAGATTTGAACCCCGGACAACAACTTTCCCAATCGGTTCATGCTTCTATTGGGTTCATAAAACATGTGAATCATGAAAATTGGTTCAAAAACTCAAATACTGTTGCTTGTTTATCCACTCCGAACGAGGTCTCTCTCTTGGAATTAGAGAAACTTTTGATTGCAGATAGAATCAAATATTTCAAATTTCAGGAACCTGACTTGAATGATGAATCGACATCAATTGCATTCACATCTGTGAGTCCTTCTTATATGAAGAGGCTTCCTTCAACTTTTCAAAATTCTGGTAGTGTAAAATCATCTTAATAGTAAAATAGTCAATGAAGTTTTTAGGTCCTGAAGCTCAACGGTTGAGCAAGCGGATTTCAAATCCACTGGCTGTGAGTTCGAATCTCACCAGGACTACTTTTTAACTAAAACAAAGGGAAGAACGGAAAAATGAGTAATCGTGTTTATGTAGGTAATTTTCCATATAGCATGGGTGAAGACGAACTGAAAGAATTCTTTTCTTCCTGTGGAAAAGTATCTGAAGCATCTGTTGTTCATGATAGGGAAACTGGAAGAAGTCGCGGTTTCGGATTCGTCACATTTTTTGATGAATTCGGAGCCCAGGAAGCAATTAGAAAACTTAATGGTTCTTCCATGGGAGGCAGAAGTCTCATGGTAAATATGGCAGAAGATCGAAAATTCAATACCGGACGATCACAGACAGCATATAGGTCTCCCCATATAACGGAAAGTCTCCCAAGTTCGTCAACCCAGAGGGTGAGAACTGTTGAGTTCGGACCAAATAGTCCACCTGGTGGTGCCAGAAGGTATGGCAACAATCAAGGTTCAGATGGTGGAAGACCAAAGCCAAATGAGAGACGCCAACGCCGACAAAACAATTATGGTTTTGAACAGGATTGAAAATGTTAGTAACAGCTGATCAACTTTTTTGTCATGCAATCGGCGATTATGTCTTGCAGTCGGACTATATGGCCGAGACTAAAACGAAAAAGAGTATAGCAGCATTTATGCATGCTTTCTCTTATTCTTTATGTTTTGTGTTTTTAACGCAATCTACACCAGCTCTTTTGTTGATATTTTCTTCACACTTCATAATAGATAGGTGGAGACTGGCTAGGTATATTTGTTGGGCAAAAAATTTTCTGGCTCCAAAACATATAGAAGTAGTGTCGGTTGAACAGACTGACTCAAAAGTCAAGTTGATTCGAAATCTTCCATGGAAAGATTGCACCGCGACGGGATACTCGCCGGGTAAACCATTATGGATGTCAGTTTGGTTGATGATAGTATGTGATAACTGTTTACACGTACTATTCAATGCTGTTGCAATCAAATACTTGTAGGTCAAAATGAAGCGTCTAAGTAATTCATTCACTAGAGAAGAAGTAGAGATCTTCCATCAAATGACTCAAAAACTTCTGGTCGGAAGTGATGTGAGGGGACTTATAAGAAGCCCCCATTTTGCAGGTCTGGTTAGAAAATTTAATTCGATGATGAGTAGAAAAAACATTCCAGATAAAGCGAAAGAGAATGGGTCAGCCAAATCTCTTCCAGAACATACCGGGCTTCAAATATCTACATTGATGGACACGCCTCCATAATGTGCGCAAAAGCCCCGAGCCTTTGGTGAACCGTCTTAATCGGGGCGGAAACAATGAATATAAAGAAGTTTTCAAGAATATCGGTTCAAGTTCACCCCAAAGTATTGAAAGACTTGGAGTCTTTTGTTGCAAAAACAAATAAACCAATAAAGAAAATTAAAGTAACAAAATCTGACGTAGTAAGGGAAGCTATCATCAGTTATGTGAAGGGTGGTTCAAGCCCATTAGATGAAGATAGAACCCATGATTCTTTACTTAGAAAGTCCCGATCTTTAAAAAAAGATGGTGTCGAAGCGAAATACTCTGGGTCAAAAAGAAGATCTAGAAAGTTGTTTCTTGCAGCGGCATCTAAGGAACTTGAAGCCTTATCTATACTAGATGAACCGAGTGAAAGTATTCTTAGAAGCACAATAATCGAAGTATTACTCTTATTGAAAGAAGCAACTGGATATAGAAGACTTCCAGAAGTTCCATCGACTAAGGAATCCACAGTAATCAATGGTTAGGAAAGTATAGGGCCCAAGCCAACAATAAAACCTGCAAAATGGTGAATATAATTACCGTGACTACAATCCACATCTTAACAGTCTTTTTTCCTGTCGGAATCGTAAATTTTTGAGTATTCATTATATCAAACGGTTCTTTTTCGTCTGTCATTCGGATACCCCAATTTTCATTTAAAAAGTAAATCTAAAATTTCCACCAATAAATTCGTTTTAAAATCTAAAGATAGGAGACATTGATTGGAACAGAAAAAATTAATACTATTACCATCTCGATTTTCCGATTGTGATAAGGTTCATGGAAACCTATGGATGGGCGGGGCACCTCCAGTCGGTGGATCAGTGGAAGAACATTTCGATTGCCTCATTCTGATGGCGAGAGAATATCAACCACACCAGGACTGCTTCACGGATATACACGTACACCACGCTCCAATAGAAGACGGTTTGTTGAGTAAAGAACAATTAGTGATGATTTTCCACGCAGCAGCTGTTGCGAAAGATTTTTTAGACTCCGGGCGAAAAGTTTTGGTTACCTGTTATGCTGGACTGAATCGTTCTGGTTTGGTTTGTGCTCTAGCTGCATGTACAACCAAAAGTGAAACTTTGTCGTTAGAAAAAGCGATAGAATCAATAAGGAATGCTAGAGGACCGAGTGCACTCCATAATCAGCATTTCATTTCCTTCTTAAAGAAATGGGATATGGCAAGAAAAATGAAGGCGGCTGGTAACATGTAGTTGGGGATTGCGGGGAAGAAGAAATGGATCTATTAGTTAAGTCTTTCGGTAATGGCGTTTTCAGTGCTAAGTGGATAGGCGATAGAATAAAAATAGTAGAGGAAAGTTCAATTGTTAAGCAATTTGATATTTCCGATATCGTTTTTAATCAAGAGAGAATGGAAGCATATTTCATGTTAGAGCACGGATTCCAATTGGGAATCATGGAATTTAGAAACATTGAAGAAGAAGAGTTTGATCGGGCTTTTGCTTCTGTAGTCCGATATGGATCAGAACCTTTCATATCGAGAATGGTAAAACTGAAGAAAGATAGAGAATTGTTCTCTATCAAACCCGAAACTTTGTCCGCTTCTTGAACGGAGAAATAAATGGGAGCCAGTGCACTATCATTAGAAATGGATTCTGAGAAAACTTCCACTCCAAAAGATAAGGACAAAAGAACAGATATAATTTCCATCTACGCACTTGATGTCCATAGACATTCTGTACCTTCTAAAGAAGAAGAAATAGTTTTTTTTGCGAAAATAGTTGAATCATGTGAAAAACTAATAAAATCTTTCGTTCCCCGCATCAATGAAGAACGCTGGGTTGAATTAGAAAGTATACTTAATGTAAAGGACGCTCCTTTCCCGGTTGAGAAAGGAGACTTCGATGAATTTAAAAAATCATTAGGAAAAAATTCTTCAGTAAATCTAATGAAAATGATTAGATTAACAGAGGCAGGGAAAATCTGGCAGGAATCATGCATACATGACATTGATCAAAAAGAAGATGTAGATAGAAGAGTAAAAAAGAAAATAAGAGAATTCGTCAGAGAAACTAGAAAGTTAAAAGCTGAGTTCGTCTATAAGAATCTTCGCCTCGTTCTTAGTATAACTAGAAAGTATGTAAGATCTGCTGTTTGGCATACTCATTCTGATTTAATTCAGGAGGGTAATATGGGCTTAATAAAAGCCGTTGATAGATTTGACCCGGATAGAGGATTGAGGTTTTCCACATATGCTGTCTGGTGGATTCGTCAGAACATAACCAGATCTCTGGATGAAATTGAAAAATCAATCAGAACCCCGATAAATCAAATGGAGACTCAAAGAAAAATGAGGTCCATGGAGACCAAGTTCTTTGCTTTACATGGTAGAAGCCCTTCAATAGAAGAATACTCGGAAGCCATAAATGACGGGAAAAAGAGGATAGGTAGAACTCTTGAGGGAAAAATTAATTCGATTCTAAGAATTGATCTTCCTACAAGTGAAGGAACATCCCTTCATGATATTATAGTGGATGATGATGCTATTCCACTGGATGATTCAATCATGAAGACGGAACTACCGAAGAGGATAGATAGGCTTTTGACCCGCCTAACTCCTCAAGAGTCCACTATAATTAGGTGGAGGTTCGGTATATCTCAATTGTCTCGGGCTCAAGGAGTAGAAGGTTCCGATCCTATGACTCTTGAGGAAGTTGGGAAGATAGTCGGGGTCACGAGAGAGAGAATTAGACAAATAGAAGCCGCTGCCATTAGAAAACTTAAGGAGATAGCAAAGGACCTTGACGTGAAGAATCAGTCTTAGTCTCCCATGATCCAATAACTAATATTTTCAGTTGACCCTGGAGAAGCAGTTGTAACTACACTTATAGAAGCCAATGGTGACGAGTTCGGGGCGGTTTGGCAAGCATAGGCAAGTTCTCCACCAGCAGCCAAGCGGAAGTTGTCTGTCACAGATCCGTTTATTCTTATTCCAACGTCGGAACTCATTAGATTCTTTACTATCGCGACCTTTGCGGCGGCCACAGAGCCGAACGGAATCACGAAAACTGTAGTCGGTATATCTGTTGAATTAACATCAATTTGCCCAACATTTTGAGCGCTATGTACTGCTGTCACTGAAAACGTTGACTGCCCTGAGTTGACCGGAGCACTCGGTGGTGTATACTGAATTCCGAGTGTAACGACTGTAGTTGAAGACATTTTGAACCTCTCGTTTAGACTTCGGAAAGAAAGCCTATCTAGTAAATCGGGCGATTAATACTGTATTATCATATCGGGAGGAACGATGACAGATAACAAAGACGACGATACATGTGATGGTGAGGATTATGTTGTCGCCGGTCCAGTATCCGAGGATGGGAAAAGTATGGCATGTATCAGGCATTATTCCGATCATTCCATGAAGGTTGGGATCATGAGACCTATGGAGGATGGGAAACCTATCCCGGAGAATGCCGAAATCTTGGAAAGAATTGGTAGTGGGCCATATTATAAACCACTACAAAGATCTGGCGGACCCACCAAGGTTTCAACGAAAAAATATAAGGATGGTTGGGAACGGATCTTTTCTGGCGATAGTAAGAGCAAGCTGAACTGACAAATCCTGATAGATCCTATATTTAAATTTATAGGATGATTGGGAAAATCAAGCACTCTATAAGGCTAGTTAAGTCAGTAGTTAGAGAAAAGCTGAAAAGCACGAGACGGAGTTCAAAATGGAACGATGTCCGAGATCAGTTTTTATCCCTTAACCCTGAATGTGTAGCTTGCGGTTATGGAAAGAATCTTCAAGTTCATCATGTCCAGCCTTTTAAGAAGAGCCCGGAACTTGAACTGGATTCTAATAATTTAACAACTCTTTGTATGGGGCCCGAAGAATGCCATGTCAATCTCGGCCACGCCGATAGCTTCAAATACTTCAATCCGAGAATAAGATCTGACGCTGAAGAATATAGGAATTCGAGTAAAGAACAAAGATTGATGATCTTAGCTAGAGCAAAAGCTAATAGACTCAAATCGTGAGTGTATTTTGAAGCATGACGGTCAAAGTTAAAGAGTTCACCGTTTCTTGCTCATATGATATATTCAGAGCAGGAGACAAAACATCAACGTTCGTTTCCATGAATTTAACCATGGATGAACCTTGTTCTGTTGAGGATTTCCCAATCATTCAGCTTGACGCGGCAGATCAAGTTACAAGAGCTTGCATATATGACGCTTTAGCTCGTGGAGCTTTCAGTGTTGAGGAAGCAAATGCGAAATTGCTTCAAATCGAGACCAATACGAAGAAAATGAAGGATAGACTTCTTTCTAAGAAAGAGTCGCCTGACCAAACGTAATATTTTGGATGGATCTAGATAAAGATTACCTAAATAAAATTCTCGAAGAAATTGCTATTTACTCTGTTGAGATTGAACCGGACCCAACTCTTCCTCATCTCGGTTCAAAGTATTTACAAAGAGTCTTGGCCGATTGTAGGAAATATCAAAATAGAGTTCAATATTATTTACAAATAGTTCGTGCCAATTTGAAAAGAGTTCGCCTCGAAATACAGATGGTTGAGGCAGATATTCAGCTAAAAACGGCGGAGTTATTATCCGACGACGTCGTTGTACGTCAGCAATCCTCGATAACTGATCGCCAAGCACTCTCGATGACGAAGTTGTCGGAGGAACATAAAGTCCTATATTCATTGAAGACCCTGAAAATGGATCTTGAGGAAACTGGGAAGCTGATCAAGATGAAATATGACCAGCTTAAACAGACTTCAACTGACATTAAGACACAGCGTCAAATAGTCAAGGATGATAGGGAATTTCAAAGTTCCCATGAAGGTGGTTACACTTCCCCTTCATCTAACGGGAATAAGGTAGTTTCAGAGGGTTTGCCCCCGGCTATCCATGGTACAACCATAAACCCTGTGGATCTTCTTGACCCGAATAAGAGACCAGAAGAATTGCCGGAACCCGTTGATGCGGCCCACGCTGAAATGATTGCAAATTTCTTGAATAATAATTCAAAAGCAAAAGCGGCTAAAGCTGAATTTGTTCCTGAAGAAATTTCTAGAGATTTCGTTTCATACGACGACCTAATGGATTGAAAAACTGGTCGGTCTTTAGTGTATAGTTACTTACGAGATGCTCCTTACGAGGACATTCTCCCGAACAGAACATAACAAAAGGACATATCATGGGAGTCATGCAGTTTGGTTTCGACGACGCGGAAGCAGTAGTCAATACAGAGCTTCCCGTTTTTCTTCAGTCGGCGTCAGAGAGAAAGAGCCGAATCTCGGTAATTTCTTTCAAGTCTCACGTCCAGGTTTGGATCGACAAGTTCGTCGCTGAGAATAAAGCACTACCGTCCACCGACGAGATCAACGAGCAGCGTAAGAAGATCGACGAGAAACTCGCGGATCATCTTAAAAAGCCGGTTGATGAACTGACCGAAGTAGATCGCCTGAACATTCAGGTTCCTGCTTTCGCTTCGGCCATGGTTCACTACAAGCAGGGCGTTGGCTCGGTTCAGTGCCTCAGTAAGTGGGAAAAGGGATCGCGAGTTACCAACGAAATCTGCTGCGATCGGATGGATGAGCCGAAGCAGAAGATTGGTTGCGCCATCGCCCATTACGTGGGTCTTGATGAGAATCTTGACCCGAACATGGACGTGCTCCGTCTCAAGCAGGGTCTGAAGTTCAACGCCTGGATGATGAATCCGAGTAAGTACACCAGCGTAAAGGTGTCTTATAACGACGGTCGTCGTCAGCTCAGAGAGATGGAAGAGAACACGGGGAAGAAGCTTCCAGCAGTGTTTGATCTCAGGTGTGAACTTGACGGGGACCCGAAATTCCAGAATCAGAAGCTGTCGCACATGGGTTGCAAGTGGGCCCATTCGACTGTCCCGAAAGAGGTTCAGAATTTCGTCCTTGCTCAGGGCTTGAAGATCTTCAAGATGCTTGAGAAGGGGAATAAGCAGATGGGTTACGAGATCTCGAAAGAGAAGTTGGCGGAGAAGCTTTCTTCGGGTTCGAGTTCCAGCGGTTCGAGTCAGGATACAGCTGACAAGCCGCAGCTGAATTCGAATTACGACGAACTCATCTGATCCTAGTTTAGTAGCGGATATTATGCCCGATGATGCATGCATCATCGGGCATAATCGTATGTAAAGTTAATTATGCTTTCTTTGGTAAGTGGAGAATACTATAAAGGTTTCACATATGCTGGTCAAAATATGGAAGTTGGCCCCAGAAGTGATAAGAAACTACCATTCATTTGTAAATGCGGTAAGAAGAAGTTATTCTATATAAATGGAATAACGACTGGTCATACAAAATCATGCGGAGAATGTAACAACTTAGACATTAAACATGGAGATAAATTTTCGGAGCTAACTTATATTGGCGATGACATTAATATTGGTCCAGGATCTAAAAGAAAGCTTCAATTCTCATGTTCCTGTGGTAATCTGAAGGAAATTAGAATATCCAGTATCTTAAAAAGAGGACAAAAGAACTGCGGTGATTGCTCGGTTCAATTAATGAAATTTGGTCAAAAGTATAAATCCTTTACATATGTTGATTCTGAATCAAAAACTGGACTTTGGAGTAAGAGAAGATTTCTATTTAGATGTAAATGTGGTAATACTAAGGATATTCCCATATTTGGTATTACCAATGGTGATATAACATCTTGCGGATCTTGTTATGAAAAAGTCTTTTCTTGGTATAAATCAAACGAACATATTTTGAGAGGATTAAGAGGGACAGTTAGTATAGATGAATTTCCCGCAGGAGGACCGAAGCCACTAGAATCAATAAATGGTGTAGTCATTCCATTCAGAGCCGAATGTCCAATCTGCGGATATGAATATAAGCCAAGGCTAAGTGATATTAAAAGAGGTGGATGTTTAACATGTGGTTGTACTAATAATAAGATATCAACACCAAACAGAGAAATCCATGAGTTTATAGAATCTTTCGGAATCGAAGCTGTTCTTGAACATAAAGTTAATGATAAAGCATTTGATATATTTGTATGTAAACATGATTTGTTGATCGAATTAAACGGGATTAGATGGCATTCGAAACCAAATTCTAAAAATTCAGATTTAGAAAAATATAAAATAGCTGAAAATCATAATATGAAATTAATGATGATATTCGAAGATGAATGGAAAGAAAAGAGAAAAGTTATTTGTGATATTATATCTAATAGATTAAATATTAAAAAGGAAATCTATTCTTTAAGGCCGAAAGAATGTAATGTTAAGAAAATAAGTTCGACCGAGGCTTCTATAATATATGAAAAATATCATTACATTGGAGGTTGCAATTCTAACGTTAACTATGGTGTTTTCCATAAAGAAGAACTCATAGGCTGCATTTCCTTCAGAAAACCATCAAGACAAAATATTAACTTTGATTATGAAATATCAAGAATGACCATGAACCCGAAATTTCGGGTTCATGGTATATGGTCTAAAACATTAAAAATATTCGTTGAACAATATAAACCAAAATCAATAGTAACATATTCAGATAATCGATTATTTACAGGCCATGTCTATAAGAAAATGGGATTCGAGTTCGATGGGAATGTCTCCCAGGATTATTATTGGACTAGAGGTGATAAAAGATACCACAAATCCAAAATGAGGAAACCTAAAGGCTCAATAGTAACAGAAACTGAATTAAGAACTTCTCAGGGATATCAAAGAATCTGGGATTTGGGAAAGAAAAGGTGGATTCTTAAATGTTATCCCTAGGTTTAGACCCGAGCCTTCGTGCCTTCGGGTGGGCAATTTTCAATAGTAAAGCTACTGGTATGGCTAGGAGGGTCGATAGCGGCCACGAGGGTACTTCTGTTTCGATGGTTCCAGTAGCCAGATTCATACATTTTCAATCGATGGTAAAAAAATTAATTAGTGAGTTCAATCCTGACGTAGTCGGGATTGAAAGTCCTGCCTATGATGCAGGTCCATTCCAGTCCATCCATTTTGGACTTATGACTTTCAGTCAAATCCCAATATTCGAACATAGAAAAGATTTCGCTTTGTTTGACCCCGCTACCTTAAAATCTCTCGCCAAGGGTGACCCTAAGAAGAAGGGAACTATGGGAAAGATGGAGATGGGAAGGGTGGTTCAGCTCGACACCCGTAATCCGAAAATGATAGACGACAACGAGGCCGATGCCTATCTAGTTGCCATGTTTGCAGCGAAATTATTTAGTGTTTTAAGAGGTGAAATTGGAATAGAATCTCTCTCGCCGGCAGAGAAGAGAGTTTTCATTGAGAAAATCAAAAAGGTAAAAACGCTAAAGGGGGTGAAAATTAAAAGGTCTGGACATGCTTTCAGAGAAAATAATAGATTCTTCGAATTCTCCAAAATTCCTAAAGGGGATGTTTATTTATCCGAAAAATCAGCTGTAAATCCAAATATACTAAGTTATCTTGAAGATGTGTGAGTACTGAATAGTTTCAAGAAATATTGTCCACTGTAATCTTCTTTAGGGAGACACAATGGCCAAAGCTGCAGCTGCACCTATTAAATATCATGCTAAACTCGCAAAATTCTTTACCTTGGTGAAGGATCGCGAGGAAATTCAAGAAGCCATAGTCAAGCCATCATTCAAGATGGAGTATATCAATTCCGGTTCTACAGTAATCAATCTATTAATTGGCGGCACGAGAATTGATGGCGGGGAGTTTATCTGCCCTGGTTGGCCGCGTGGAAGAATCTCTGAGGTTTTCGGTCGGGAAAGCTCAGGGAAATCAACTATAGCACTTATGGCTTTAGGCCAGGTAGTTGCTGCAGGTGGCTGTGGTATGTACGTGGACCTTGAGCACGCAGTGGTGGACAACTACGCCATGCGACTCGGAGCGGACTTTAGGTCGCCTGAACTTGGTGGAACAGGAGCAGCCATCAGAATCGCCCCAAATTTTGCTGAAGAAGTTGAAATTGCTGTCAATGCTGCAGCCATCGCCAAAGTAGACCTCATAATCATCGATTCCGTTGCCGCTCTCCAGTGCAAGAGAGAGGTAAATCGAGACGTCATCGACGACAAAAAGATGATTGCCGAAACTCCTCGATTTATGTCTGATTGGATGCCGAAACTCCAGTCCATCATTGCCAAGACCGGCACTCATGTCATGTTCATCAATCAGCAGAGAGACAAGATCGGTGCCAAGGGTTTCAGTGAGGAGGCGCTTAAAACCACGACTGGTGGAAACGCACTTCGCTACTTCGCAGCCATTCGTATTCTACTGAAGCCAAAAATGACGTCCAAGGCGAAGCGTTTCAATCCAGTCACAAAAGAGATGGATGAAGTTCAGATCGCGACCGATATTGAAGTAAAGAATATTAAAAATAAGATCGATGCAAGACAGGGACACTCAGGTCTTGTGACAATTAGATATGGAATCGGAATTGATGAATTCCGAACACTTATGAATATTGCATTGGCATACAATGTCGTGAAAAAAGAAAAAAATAAGGCGAAATCGGATGTATATAAGTTCAGTCATTCAAATGGGACGGTTGTTGAAGAAGTTGGATACGAGAAATTTAGACAAAAACTCCTCGACAATCCACAAATCTTCGGTGAAGTAAGAGACCTAGCAATCGAGTTAATGCTCCAGGGTCAAAGTGTAATTGACGACAAGGAGATATCAAAACTCGCAGAGAGTGCCATTGTTACTCGCACCGGAGGAGGAGATGATGATGAGGATGATTATTCTTCTCCAACAGTTGTTCCACTTGAGGATATGGATATTGATCCGAATGAACTGGACCTTAGTGGTTCAGAATCAATCTTAAACATGGACGACTGATCTTTAATGGGGGTAGTTATGACGAATCCAGTCCGAGTTAGAATTAAGAATTTCCAGTCCATTGAAGATGTGGATATTGAGATAAATGGCTTTACCTGCATAACAGGGAAAACCAATATCGGGAAATCTGCAATAATGCGGGCAATTTCGAAAGCAATTTTGAATGACCCTGTCATTGGACTGGTTCGTAAGGGTACCCCACATAGCACAGTAGATATTGAATCTAAAGAATGGGGACTCGTATGGGAGAAAGGGGAAAAAGGAATAAATAGATATAAAATAGGCGATAGAATATTAGATAAAACTGGCCAAACTCAAATAGAAGAAACGAAGGAATTTGGGTTCTCTTCCATTAGACTTGGTGGAGATGATATACAGCCCTGGTTTGCTCCTCAAATGGAGCCAATTTTTCTTCTAAATAAATCCGGACCTCAGATCACAGATTTTGTATCTGAAGTTTCTGGACTCAATGTTCTTCAGGACGCCATTGTTCTCTCTTCAAGAGGAAGAAAGAAAGCGATTGAAGAAGCAAAAAATAAAGCTTCAGAAGCCGTTCAGATTAAAGAAAAAATTGATAATCTATCCGGGGTAGACGATTTATTAAGACTGTTTAAGGATTTGGAAGCCCAGAGGGATAGTATAATTGAATACCAATCCCGTCTGTTAGTATTAGAGAATTCCAATAGGAGTATGAACAATTTGAGTCTCCAACTTGGATACTTAAATAAAATAGAATTAGTATCATCGAACGCGATTTTAATAGAGGAACTACAAATAAACATAAATGTATTTAAAATATGGAAAAAAATGAGGGCATGTGCTGATCAAATAATTTCATTCAGAAGAGTTCGTGACATATCTATACCAGAGATATCAAAAGATGTGATTGAATCTGCAAAAATTCTTAGTCATATGAGCAGAATTTCTGTTCTAAAGAAACAAATCCACGAAATACAGAAAGCTAACGACGCTTCTCTTCCTGAAGTATCTAATGAAAAAGTCCAGATTCTTGATAGGCTGCAGAAATATAGAAATTCAGTTGTAAATCTATCCGCACAAATTAAAACTATTGAAGAATCAAGGTTACCAGGTGAAGTTGAAATTAGTGGATTAACCATATTAATGGAACTCAATAGGTCATATACTTCCTTAAAATTTAGTGAATATGAAGTATTCACTAAATTAAAAGAACTCTCCAATATAGAAAAAGAAATTTCAGAAATAGAAAAAGAAATATTTGAAATTCCGAAATGTCCGACTTGCGGGAGAGTATCCACAAGTCAACATCCGGAGAGTTTTATTAGGCTTCTTCGACCGGAGGGGGAGGATCAGATTTCGGTAGACGAGTTTTCCCTTGGATGACCGGAATTAGCTTCATTATCTCGTGGACGGCTATTGCTCCGGGTCCTCCGCCGGAAATGACGAGTGCTTGCCACCATGGAAGACCAGCGCCGACGTTGGTGGCAAGGAAGGTCAGGACGCTAATGCCTAGAGTAGCGGCACGGATGATAGCTTTATCCCTATCCGTATGGACTCGACCCTTCCAAGATTTGAGCACGCTCATCAGCATCTTGAGAAGAATAGCCAGAGCACCGGCTGCGGCAATAGCTTTTGCCATTTTATCAGAAACATCGACGGTAGGACTGGCCGACATGGTAGTATTTGAAGATTTAAGTTCTTCAACCTGACCCTGTAGGTCAGATATCTGTTGACACATTTCTGGAGGGCCCTGACAATCATCCGCTTTGGCGGCATAAATTGTACAGATACCAATCACCATAAAAACATATAGGAATGATGCAAGTACAATTTTCTTCATTACAACCCCTTTTTGAGCACAATTTGTGCTTAAAGGGGTGGATTTATAAGGAATGGAATTTATTGATTCTTAGATAGATATACCGAAAGATCCCCAACTAAAACCCTCCAGAAAGGGTCAACGACATGGGAGTCCGGATATTTATATTCTTGAAAGATTAAAGGAAGACAAAGCTCTGCCATTTCTTTGGCAGTTTCGGGGATGGAATTAAGAATGGCGTGTATCCTTGTTTCTTCTCCATCCAAAAGTTCAAGATAAATCTTATCCCTCCCGAGTTCAGGATGATCAAAAACTACCCACATCTTCTTAATGACATGAGGAGAATCAGGATTAAGTGGGAGAAGATGGAGACGGATAGATTTGCGGAATTTGAATTTATCATCCATGTTCTGCTCCTAAATTAGTCTTCGTACGAATACTTACATGATGCTGGACTCGAACCAGTGAATGCGTCCGACTTTGCTGGCCTGTACCCTCTGCGGATCTGAGGGACTCACCATAAAATATCCGTACGAAGACTGAAAATTACACTAAAGATTACCCTCATAAAGGTCTCTTTTGATTGAGTTTTACCACTCGCCCAAACGGAGGGACGAATGCGCAATCGCTGGTGATGATCCAGATAGTCTCGCAAGGAGGAGCCAAATTTGTAGGGACCTCGTCTATCATCCCATCAGTGACGATTGCAACAAGGTCGATGTCTCGACCCATCTTCGAGGGGAGTTCCTCGAAGAATTGCCTAAATACCGTTCCACCTCGACCGACGATCTTGAAACGCTGAAGCTCGGTGGATTGTGTGATTCTCTGTGCCGAATCCCAATGGGGTGCTGCATCAACCGAAACGAGCCAACCCTCGGCTCCCTGGATGCGAGCAACGATCTTATACTCTTTGACACCGTTGGCGATATCTCGCTCAGACATCGAGCCAGAAGTGTCAACAAGACCGACCCACTTGGGGGCAAATTCATACTTCCTCGGCACGAAAAGGCGGTCTCCTGGCTCGTAGATGCCAGTAAGCGCATTTTGCCGCATAATGAACGTGGGACGACGACGGAAACGCGTCCAGTCGTTATTCTCACCCTCATCTGCAATCTTGCGATAAAGAGCATGGACCATGAGTTCACTAGGACTAAGTTCTGGTTCTTTGAGCTGTTGGAGAAGTCCTTCAATAGACCCAGGAACTTCGCCACGTCCGAGCATTCGGCATTGGTCAGATGCTCGCATGGCTTCAGACATAATTTCCTGGCGATTTTTCTGAATCTTGACATGGGAATCCTGGCAAGATTGAGGAAGCTTCAAACCAGCACCATGACCGCCGTGCCCTCCACCATTCCCACTTCTCTTAGCTCCGCATTTCGGACAGCTATCTTTATCCCATGGCTTCGGAATTTTTGATTGTCCGGTCTTCGGATCGATGGATAATGATCCGCACCCACCGCTCTTTTCTTTGCATCGACGAGGAGAATTCTCAAAACGACGAATAAATTCATCATAAAGAGATTCACAAGTGTATTCGAGAGATTTGAGATCTGAAAAAACAAGGGGTTCCGGGATCTTATCAAGATTCCCGTCGATATAATCCCAATACATCTGAAGAGTTACAGGGGTGATTTTAACCATCTTCTTCGGATCCTTGGAATCCGGAAAAGACCAGGTCCATAGATCCCTAAAATCAGAAGATGTTGCACGCCCAGATTTCACGTGATCATCAAGCAAAGCGGCGTTCGCCAGATAATCAATGACTGTCCCCCAGAGCCCTATTTCTCGACCCTGCCTCCTATCTTCCATACAATGGAAGAAGACGACATGGAAAGTCTCATGACCCATGATGGTCTGAACTTCCTTAGGAGTAAGTGATGCAAGGAACTCAGGATTCCAACTATAAGTAATCGAATCCGTGCAAGCTGTGTTTATTTCCCTCTTACCCGTATCTGATGTATGATCCGGAACCTCTCGGACAAGAGTATGAGGTTTAGTAGCTGTGAAAGTGAAAAGGAATGGATTTCCACCGTGTTTTGAAAACTTGGCCATCATAGTCATGGCGTCAGAAACCAATTTCTGGCATAGAAGGAGTTGGTTTCTATCTTTTGCTACACCTACCGGGTCTTGAAGGCGCATAAGACCGGAATTGAAACTGAAATCTGACTTTGCCACGATCCACCTCACATAAACATACGCCGACTAGATTGAGATTTACGACTTAATTTTTAATCATAACGGATAGTTATGGAAATCTTAAAGATTGCCTCCAGAATAGCTGGGGATGACTCTTCAAAAATTGATCTTATTGGTCCATATACTTTTGAAGTTCCAACATCAGGTTTTAAGAATGGTCGTAAGGGAAATATATTTGAGACGTACTTGACAATCCCTTATGGGGTGGCAGAACCCTTTCTAAGTGCTTTGATTGAGGATATGTTTTCAAACAAAGACGAGGAAGATAAAGAACAGTACAAGAAAGATATTTCTGAGTCACTCGGTGAAGACGTTTATGTTGTGTATAGAGTGGAGAATGGGAATTTTCAGTCAGGTAGGAAAAGTGTTGATAGGTTGTCCCTCGACGACGATGATGAATTCAGTTATGAAATTGAACTCATTAATTTTGCAGGTTTAAAGCTCTCAGAAGAGAATAAGAATCGTCTCAAAAAGATTCACATCGATGAGTCGATTCGAGACGCGGATTCTGAGAGAATAGAAGATTATATCAAGGACGTGTCGGAGCCGAGCTTCGACGACTACGATTTTGAGTGATTAGCTCTTGATCGTTGAATTGATCTTTCGGTAGATCTCCATGAAATTCGGAACTTCCGGGAATTTGTGCTTGATCACGAAATCCGAATTCAACGACATCTTCAGAGCTGCATATTGATATTCAGTCGGAAGTTGGATGAGATATTTTGCCACGTTACCTGCAAACTTCTTTGCCCGATCAATCCTGGTCTTCTCTTCCTTGATTTTCTCCGTCTCGGTGATGATCCGAGAGCAACTTGAAATTGCAAGGATGAACATTTTGTCATGGGATAAATCCGCAGGATTAACCCTATCCCCATCAAGAACCCTGGAAATGAGGGGTTCGATCTCCCTATAATGCTCCAACCAAACCTTGAACTTCGTTGCGGGCTCCATACCCACCCACCCTGCAACACACAAGGCTTGTTGATCCACAGTCACCGTCTTGTCTTCCATCATGAAATCGAGGTCTTTTGCGGCATTCGACCACGAACGGGGGGACTTGCGGCAGTATTCTGTGGGATCTGTTGAAGGTGCTCCGGAGAGATACTCCGGATTCTTGCTGATGAACCCGAGAATTAGCGAGTTCAACCTGTTTTCAACTGCCCAGTTGGCCCAAGGCCCGAGTTCGGCTTCGAGTTTGAAAACTCGGCACCGGTTGGTGAGAGCATGGGAAACCGGACGTGAAAAAGCATGCTCTTCAGGAAGATTTCCAGTAGCGAAGACGGCCTTGATATTCAAGGGACGACCATTAATGGACTTGAACTGTAGAACCTCCAACAGAGGGTTTTGCAGTTCAGGTTTTGCCTTGTCGAGTTCGTCGATGATGACAATAACCGGCTCTTTCGTCCGGTCCGTGACTGGCATGTAAGAAGGCGGTGCATAGACAACGCCCTTGGTTTCCGGATCGATCATTGGAAGACCGACCAGATCGGGGGCTTCCTGCGTTGAAAGATTCCAGTAAACAAAGGGGATCTTATGCTTGTTCGCATAAGCGATCGGGATTTCCGTCTTTCCGATGCCAGCGGCTCCAAAAACGAGCAGATTACGACCAGTCTGAACGTTGAAATGGATCAGATCCATATAAACTGCAGGGTTAATTGAGTAAATTCCACCAAGCACGATATCCTCCGATTTGATTGTGTATATCAGTCCATACGAATCGCAGCAATTAATTTACACTCGATACCGATCTATCGATCATGAAGATATTCAATGGCCAGTTCATTCTCTGCTCTCTTTAAAAGAGCGGATGGTATTTTGGAAGCAGCTTTAACGAAGTTTTTGAGGTTGTCTTTTTCAATAGAGTAAACAGTATCATCATGATTTTTTAAAAGTTTCTCAATAAGATCTTCCATATCTTTTTTAAGGGAACTTGCTTTATATTCTATTTTAGAAGCGTAGATCATGTGAAGATGTTGTTCCACTATATGAAGTGGAAAATCGTAAGGATCAAAATCATATCTATTGGACAAAAATTGCGATAGAGCAGTCGAAATGATAGATTTGGTTGATAAACTATCCATGTCTTGTCTGAGTGGTGGTGATAGTTTATAATTACTACCTATCTTAGTTTCCAAAGTATTCATGGCTATTTCGCCATGTTTGTTTTCAACTATAAAGCTAAATCTGATGATATAAACAGTACTTTTCTTTTGAATATCATATCTATTGATTTTAAAATCATCAATCACCTTCTGATATTCATCCAGTACTTCTTTAAATAATGGATTCTTGAGTAGTGTTCTAGTTGCGGGTGGCAACAATACGACATTTTCATCGTTATCGAAGTCGAGGATATTCATGAACGATAAACCTAGGCCCAAAAAATCGCCACCAAACGAAGAACTTAGAGAAAAACTATTGAAGATAGCGATCGAAACGGACGTCGTCGCTCATCATATATATCTCGATAATTGGAGACTATCAGCCGTTATAGCTGCAAGATGGTTGTTACGAGCGGCAGCTGAAGCTCCTAAAATGCCAAAAGAATTCCAGCAAACTATTATTGTGGTTAAAAAACTTTCGGGTATAATGAATGATGAAATCATAGAGGATTTTGATCTTAAAAGAAGGAAACTTTTAAGATTAGTTTGAATGAATTGATTCAACACAAAGGTTATTCCAAATTTCCAGTATCTGATCGAAAGATGTGCCTCTCTCGATCGCATTTTTAAATATCTCGTGCAGGGAATTCTTGAATTTCGATTCTTCGGATTCCCTAATCTTATTTAAAGTTTTATCTGCCAAACTCAAAGCTTCAACGTTAGAAATCAGATTTATCTCTGCTACGTCCATTTTTATATTTAATTCCTTCATTTCTTCTGAGTATTCTATATTGAATCTGGACTGAACTTCACTGAACCATGGAGAAGATGCAGTATGATTATCAATTATCTGTGACAACATTTTATGGTTGGAAAATAAAATGACCCTATTTTTACCACTAAGAAGATTGAATCTTATGAATTTCTTAATGTCTTTTTGTGATACCATCCATTGGGCTTCAACCTTCTTTGTTCGAAGCAGCCTTTTGGCGGCCCCGTATATGATAAGGCGATTCATTTCCGATATTTCTCTGGTGTCAAATCCAGAAAATATAGATCTAAGTCTTTCATCGTTCATCCGCCGCCCCAACGTTAGTCAACGAGAATGGAAATTACACTCAGGTCCGACCTGATGTGGAATATCTTCCAGCAATATCGTCGGCAGATCGAACAGCAACATCTTGTTCCGCTGTTTTAATGCCGTTGGCTCTACAATTTTGAACGAAAGAAGCTTTAGCTTCCGGTCTATTTCTAGCAAAAATGTCAGATTTTATAATTAGGCCTGTATATACCCCGTTCAGGCCCAAAAGTTTCGATTCGCAAGTATAGAGACGCCGCACCCCTGAAATCGTCACTCAACATCCCCCGGAAAATAGATATAACGAACCGTACAATTACGATAGTGGGGACGGGTTCTCGAACTTCGAGAAGAGTGGCGGGGATCCCAAAATTCGCGTTCCCGCCCCCGAACTTAGAATAACACACGAAATTTTCGAAACGAAGCGTTTAGTTATGAATTGAGCGTGCCGACACTAAGGATGACTCGTTCACCTTTCTCAATTGTAGTCACCGAATGCTCATATAGGTCAGGACGAAAATAGTATGCATCCCCATCGAAAATTTCAATTTCCTCGTCACAAACTTTCAAAATGCCACCAAAATCAGCGGATTTCACAAGTATATTCAGTCTACTGTGCCTTGCCCCAAATGGGGCATCGTCCACATGTGGTGGGATGTGTGAACCTTCAGGATATCGAATCAAGTAGCAGTCATATCCCGATTTTGGACTTGCACCTATATATACCAAACATCGGAGGATAATTTCCGAAATCTGCTCGTTCCCATGAACCGAAGACTTGAAGTACCCTGTTTGTTGCCTTCCTTCTTCCCAAGAGAGAGATGGAAGCAAGGATCGGATTTTTCTCAAATCGGAAGAGGAAATGAATTCGTGGTGGATGGAGACCTGATCCATAGTACGAATTCGTACATTCGATTCATCGAAACTTACGCATAATCGCCATCATCGTCTTCAATAACAACGCCACTGAGATTTTGAGAAAGTTCAAAAGTCGGATACATTATGCGCGTTCCACGCGATCTGTTTTCTTCTACCTCTTCTGCAATAGATATAAGTACGTCTGCTTCTTCTTCGAAGCTTCGAAATCCGTCAATACCACGGAGTCCGATAGGAGCGTTCAGAATCCAGGCCTGAGCACGAACTCGTCCTTTATCAACACAGTATTTATTGGTTCTTCTCGCTTTTACGGATTCAGTGATTATTCCAAGTTCAAACCACGTCCAAGACGAAATCATGGGCTTGGATTCTGTCATGAAAAAAATCGCAATATCAGAATCGTTGAGTTCTTCAGATAGGCTCTTAGAACTAATGAAAACCGAGGGCTCGTTGACTATCTTTATATCATCTTTAAATTTTTCTTTAATTAATTCAGCGAATTTCTTCACTTTTCTTATGTTGCTTTTTCCACCAGATACGTAAACTCTAGTAAGTTTCTCCATTTTTCACGATACGCGTAAATCATTCTTTTATTTATGTATACCCAAGTATGAGAATCCAGACCATTATGTTTTTCGTGCTTTCCGCAGCATGCGAGAACCGTGAACAGGACATGCCCGTTGTTTCACACTTCCAAAACGCTGAAGTCGCTCCTGAATACAAGGAGAGGCCGGAGAAATATACGAATCGTCTTGAAGAGAAGCCCGAACCTCAAACACAAGAGGCTGGGAACTGTGAGGGAGTTCTCGGAAATTTTGAACCACTGTCGAATAGTAAACATTCGTTCAGTTTGAATGGCAAGTGGGCAGTTGGAGAACTGTTAGACGGCGGACAATTCGTCCCTCTTTTGTATTTCCGCACACATAGAGATGCACTGAGATGCACCGGAGACGAACTCAAGATTCGGAAGTTCAGTCATAAGACCGGTACATGGGGGAAATGAGATGTTCTAGGCTGGACCTGAATCTGAAGTTGCGTCGATGCCCCAAAAACTCGATACAGCTTCGCTGCCGGTTCAGGTCCAGCCTAGAACATCCTATTTCTTGACAATATTGATAGACATTTTGGCACCAGGCTCCACATCAATGTCTTCGTCAAGCTCAAGACTCGCCAAGCCGTTACAGATAATATCATTCACCCTATCAAATTTTTGAGGGAGTCTCCCTCCAGTTTCTATGGATATGACATAGTCAAGTTTGATTCGGAATTTAGTTTTCATCAGAAGTGTTCCTTATCGCGAATCCAACCTAATCTTCTACGCAGTTTATTGGCCGCTTTCTTCCAACCTGGAACAAGCTGCCACGGTTTAGATTTTTTGGTGCTCTTGGCGCTTATTTTTAATTTTTGTAGGGCCACATACTTACGCGATGCATAGGGTACGGAATTAACCAATAAATTTACGATTTAAGTAGATCTTCTCCTAACTTGGTAATCTTAAAAGATTCTCCCTTTTGTTGTTCAAGGAGACCTCTTTTCACCAAGCCGAAGACTGCATATTGTATACCACCAACTTTATGATATGGCTTAAACTCTTCCATTTCGGAAAGTTCTTCTACAGTGGAAAAAGGCTCTTCGAAGACTGCGTTGAGGATTTTCCTCTGCACCTCCCCAGTCGCTGCCTTTTCCTTATATATAACTTCTCTCTTTGATTCCTTGAATGTTCCAAGTGAGGTGAGAGAACTTGAAATTACGTGTTTCGGTGCCACCATGGACAACAATACAACAGAAAGCCGTTTATGGTGCGGCACCGATCTGATTGAACATGCGACGAAGGTCATCAAGATGTTGCTGATCCTTCATGACGTGATCTTCCATCATCACACGTAATGACGTATTATCTCCACAGGCGGCAATAATCTGTCTACCCACCATTATGGCGGTCTTCTCTTGCTCAACGAGACACTTAGCCAGAGAAGCAAGAGTGGGACCGCAAGGAGGAACCTCTATGGTAGATATGATTGGATCATAGTCCAACGCCATAAGTTTCATGGCGATATCATATGCCATTTGCCGTTCTTCTCCGGCATGCTCCGACCAATGACCAACAAGCGAGTCTCTCCATGGTCCGCGAACTCTATCAGCATAGCTTCGATATGATATATCAATAGCATGTTTGGCGGCCAAGAGTTTATGTAAAGCTCCAGTGATTGTGGCCACAGGAGCAGAGAACATTCCCTCTTCAGGGGAACAGGCTATTCTCTTGGCGACTGAACCTATATTTATGGCCATCTAGTTCCCCCGCTCACTAAGAGTGTAATCTTAGTCTCTCGTGACGCCGAGGAGCGCGAGTTGTTCGTCGGAAAGAGAACCTAGTGCTTTCCGACGCTCTTCGCCGCTTATGATTGTATTGAGAGCTTCTGTCGTGAGGCTTGAAATTTGGGTAGGCCATCCCAGAACCCACGGATCGGAATCATCTTCCATATCCAAAATGGATAATACATAACTACTTACCCCTACGACCTCGGTTTCGATATCGACGAAACCACAAAAACACTGGCGACCATGACAGTCAGTCTTCGATATAACCTTAACCTGACGAACAACCATGATTCTCTCCTGATATGGGTAAACTCACATATCCGTTCTAATTAATAGGGTAAATGTATGCGAAAATTTGATTCATATGATTGGTCCCAACTTGAAGAAGGTTTTCTTATTCTCATGACGTGCGAAATTCTCTCAAGTAGGGAAAGAATGAGTATAGCAGACTTCAGGGATTCCCAGGCTCTGAAATTTAAAGAATCTGGAAATTGGGTGGGTATGTCTGTAAATAGAGGAACTAGGCTAGGGTCCGGCCCGCTCAGGATGGTTGATGGTGTTTGGATTTGTAACGAAGATCACAAAGCATGTGAAAGATACGCGGATCTGGACCTTCACCCAGAACTTCTCTCATTGGAGATGATAAAATAAAACAAACGTAAGTTCGATGGAGTGGCGAGTATATGTTGGTATGAAAATAGCAAGTATAGGAAAGTGTATCGGTTGCGACAGGCGTGCGCAACTGTATGATGGTGTATGTAACGACTGTCTAGACAGCCCACATCGAGGAAGAAAGTGGGCGCTTCTAGCAAACAAGATCCGAAAGGATCCAGAATTTGCGAGAATTGTCTACTCTCAAATGAAAAATGTCGCTTCCCGAAGGCTGTTCATGCTCATGTTCAGAGAAACCCTGGTCAAATCCGGAGTGGATATGACATTCATGGACGCGCTAGCGGAAATTAAGGTGGCGAGTAAGTAATAAATAACATGACCAACAAATCTCATCCCTCGTTCGGTTCCGCCCGTGCGGCCTTCTTTTACCAGTCGCTTGATTGTCCCCAAGCGATGGGAACTGGAAATTACACCAAAAAGACCTCACAAAATAGTGGAAAAGTTATGATGATTGAGGCCTTGAATCCGAAGGCCATCTTCTATCTCGAACTTGTGAACGTCGAACTGGTAGAGAAAAAGTCGGGTCTTGTCCTTTTAGGACTTGTTCGTGACTTCCGTGACGCTGGCATCAGAAGTCCGGAACTGCGACACTTGAATATCGTCGATTTCATTCTGGATGAAGTCCATGAAAATTGCGCATTCAAGGACCCGACTTACTCGGTATACTTCCTGGCCGGACTTTCCCCTGAGGAAACCGAATACCTCCGTCTCCGCATCCGTGCGGTCGAGGAGGCGGAGAAGATCCAGGAATCGATGCTCGTACTCAGGGGAAAGAAGAAGACACCGAGAGCCGTTGATAAGCCGAACTTCGGGACCCGAACTCAAACCGAGTTTAAGAAGATCTCGACCGGCATGGTTCCATACGCGGCCCCATCAAACGACTCAACCTCGGAATCTGAAAAAATCAAGGGGATCTTCTCCTCACATGGGTTGAATATCTCAGTAAAAAGTTCGGCCTGCGGACCCACGGTCTCGACATTCGAAATCATCCCCGCTCCAGGAACGAAAATCTCCAAGATCCAGGGACTGGAGACCGAGATGTGTGTTGGTCTTGGTCGCCAGGTTCGATTCAGCTTGGAGTCTGGCCGCCTCATGGCTGAAGTCCAGAATGATGTGCGATCCACGGTTTCGGCTTCGGAAATGTCGAGCGACTTGGTTTCAATAGGCTCAAAGATGGACATCCCACTCCTTTTCGGGAAGGATGCTTCAGGGAATCCGGTAATCCGTGACCTGGCAAAGATGCCACATGTTTTGGTCGCAGGAACGACCGGCTCCGGCAAGAGCGTTCTCCTTTCATCTATCATCTCCGGGATTGCTGCAGTGAAGAGTCCGGAAGAGGTTCGATTCGTGTTCATCGACCCCAAGAAGGTGGAACTCACGAAGTTTGAATCTCTCCCCCATAATAGCAGCCCCGTCATCACCGATTGCGGCACTGCGGTTCAGGTATTGAACCAGTTGGTCAAGGAAATGGAGCGTCGATTTACTATTTTCTCCAAGCGTGGCGTCACTGATATCAACGGCTATAACGCCGTCGGTGGGAATCTATCTCGAATTGTCGTCGTTTGCGACGAACTCGCGGATCTGATGCTCCAGGACAAGAAAGCCGTGGAACCAGTTCTTGTCCGTCTAGCACAGAAGTCTCGCGCAGCCGGCATCCACCTCATTCTC
>Ga0315288_10002380_pt1 | contig 24351 bp, 19 predicted proteins | sample YL17G11_20_MG_FD_203454 | JGI IMG/M metagenome (GOLD analysis project Ga0315288, IMG submission 203454) | Sediment microbial communities from Yellowstone Lake, YNP, Wyoming, USA - YL17G11_20 | ecosystem: Environmental > Aquatic > Freshwater > Lake > Sediment | place: USA: Wyoming | collected... | reverse complement strand
CCAGCTGCCGAACTGCTGGGAGTTGGCCATGCTCTACCTGGCAATAACCCGTGCCGGGGCCCTGATTTCGCCCGTGCCCATGCAGTGGCGGTCTTCGGAGCTTGAATTCATTGGGGGTTTGACGGGAGCGAAAGCGATCATCACCATAGAATCTTTTGGCAACTTTAATCATCGGGAATTGGCCGAAAAGGTCCGCTCCAAGTATCCTTCCATCCGGGACATTATCCTTCTCCCCGAGATTCGTGACCTGGCCAGGGGTAACGTAACCGGAAAGCTCGATCAAATCAAGATCGACCCCAACGATGTCTTTACCCTCTGCTGGTCTTCCGGGACAGAGGCGGAGCCGAAAGGATGTCCCCTCAGCCACAATAACTGGACCATTGCGGCCCGGCTAAACTTCGAAACCGCCCCGATTAGGCCGGGCGACAACCTCATTACTGCCGGCCCTCTGGTCAACATGGCCTCCCTTGGCACCATCTATGTGCCGTGGCTCGTGGGCGGAGGGAAAATGGTCCTACACCATCCGTTCGATATCCTAACCTTTATCACTCAGCTTATTACGGAAGAGATCCACTACACCTTGCTGGTGCCTGCCGTCGTAAATGACCTGTTGAAGCACCCCCGGGTGGACCAGTTTGACCTTTCCAAAATGAGGGCCATTACCATCGGTGCCGCCCCACCATCGCTGTGGTCCGTTCAAGAGCTCAAGCGGCGCTGGGGAATCGATTTTGCCAACATCTGGGGTCAGAATGAAAGTACCGGAAACGTAGCGGGGTCTTATCATATACCGGACCTGGAGAAACGCCTGGATCACTTCCCCTTCTATGCAGAGGGAACGAAATGGACCCGGGAGGCCAAGGGGGTTTGGAAGCATATATCCATGAAAATGGTCAACCCCGATCTGCCTAATGGCCCAAGAAAGGAAGGCGATATCGGAGAGCTTTGGTACAGGGGCCCCAATGTCATCCCCTGCTATTTCAAACGCCCTGCCCTGACGGCCAAGGCCTTCGATGCCGATGGCTTTTTTAACACGGGCGATCTCTTCCAGTTGAAGGACGGGGAATGCATCGGGTTCTTCGATCGGAGCAAAGACATCATCATCCGGGGTGGCTTCAACATCAGCGCCCAGGAAGTTGAGAATACGATCCTGAGCCACCCAAAGGTCCTGGATGCCGCTGCCGTAGCCATGCCTGATGAAAGACTCGGCGAGAGGACCTGCATCTACGTAGTTCCGAAGCCGGGGGAGACCATGAACCTGGACGAGATTAAGGCTTTCATGACGGAGAAAGGGATTGCTGTGTACAAGATCCCGGAGAGACTGGAAATTGTCCAGGTAATCCCAAGGAATCCTGTTGGAAAGATCGTGAAGAAGGTTCTCCGTGAGGAAATCAAGAAGAAACTGGATTCTGTAAGTTGATTCAGAAACTACGTGCCCGAGAAATCACGAGCTTTCCGAAATCGTATCCCCTCGCCCGGTATTTCGATGAGTGACTTCCGTGGCCTACGAGGGTATAAATCCCATCGGATCAGAAAATGAAAGTTGTATTTTCATGGCCGTCCTCATCTTACCACCTTCGTGATTCCCAGACCTTTGCCCTGCCGTTAATGCCCATTTTCTGTTTGCCCACCTTTGAATAGTGTCCTGAGTCAGAAATTCGTTGAATCATTGTCCGCAGCTTGACAGACTTCAACCTGGGGGCGGAAGGGCATGAGCGAGGAAGCATCTTGGTTATTTCTTTTGCTTAAAAATCGGCGCCCGCTTCTCTACAAACGCCCTCGACGCTTCGGCGTGATCATCGGTGAGGAAGGTGAGACTTTCCAAAGCCAGAGATGTATCTAAGGTTAGGTTCATTTGGTCCTTGATCAACTTGTTAACCGAATACTTAGTCCACCTTATGGCCTGAAGGGGTCCGTCGGCTAGCCGCTTGGCAAACTTCCACGCCTCTTCATATGCCTTCCCTTCGGCGACGACTACATTCACTAATCCGATTCGTTCCGCCTCCCGAGCCGATATCAGATCGCCTGTCAACAAGTATTGCTTGGCTCTGGCGATTCCGCACAGCATACTCCAGATAACCGCACTTCCGTCACCGGCTGCCAAGCCTACTCTTACATGGGTATCCCCGATGCGGGCGTTCTCTGCGGCAAAGATTACATCACAAAGCAGAGCGATACTGGCCCCCAGTCCCGCGGCATCGCCGTTAATGGCGGCAATGATGGGGGTTTCACATTCAAGCATGTTGCGAAGTAAGTGGCGGCTATGGCGGGTGGGGGCAAAATCTTTTCTTTGAGTGGGCCCTCGCTGGTGTTCATCCATATCCTTGACATCGCCCCCCGAGCAGAAAGCCCGGCCAGCACCCGTAAGGACGATCGCCCGAATCCTTGAATCGTCATCCATCTCGACAAAGAGATGCTCCAGTGTCCGGTGCATCGTATCGTCCAGGGCGTTTAGTCGCTCTGGGCGGTTCAGGGTGATCGTTGCCACTCCTTCCCTCTCTTCAACAGTCACAAACTTGGAACGATTGTATTCCATCATCGCTATCCCTCCCATTGATTTTTGGGTATTCTGTCAACAATAATAATAATCCTCCCATATTTTGCAAGCCATTCCTTGACGGAAACGGTGGGCTTGGGCTTCTGAGCCATCAAGGAACTATTGGAGATAAGAACCAAAAAAAACGCTAAAAAATCCCGGCAGATTTTTAGGCCCCCCTATACCCAATTTTCTATCTTTTCATGTGAAATGAGTTTCAATTTCCTCCTATGTTTTAAAGGACTGACCGAAAAATCCGATGAACTAACGCTAAACATCAAAAGGTAATTTGTCAAGTAACGATATGGAAGGTCAGATCAGCGGTACTGAACCCCGGACGCGCAGGGTTCATGGAAAAGCCTGGAGCCCGGAGATGGAGTCCCTCAAATTCCCTTGACGTGCAATCGCCTTCCCAATAAAATCAACATACGCAAGAGCGAATTCTTATACGATATCTTCGGATTATTAAATCGCAGCGATAAGGGAGGACCCATATGAAGGGAGCCGCAGCGGTCGCCGAGATCCTAAAGCGCGAAGGGGTCGAGTTCCTCATCGGCTATCCCGTCAATCCCATCATCGAGGCCGCCGCCCAGGCCGACATGCGAACCATCATCGTTCGCCAGGAACGGACCGGCCTCCACATGGCCGATGCGGTCAGTCGAGTGTCCTCGGGCCGGCGGATTGGCGTGTTCGCCATGCAGCACGGTCCAGGGTCCGAGAACGCCTTCGGGGGTGTGGCCCAGGCCTACGGGGAGTCGGTGCCCATCGTCGTGCTGCCAGCCGGCTACCCCCGGCGGCTTACCAATATCCCGCCTTACTTCAATTCGTTCATCAACTATCAGCACATCACCAAGTGGTGTGAACAGGTGACCTGCGCTGACGCCATCCCGGATGCCCTGCGCCGCGCCTTCACCCAGGTGCGGAATGGTCGGCCACGCCCAGCCCTGGTGGAGATCCCAACCGACGTCTTCCCCGAGGAGGTGCCGGAGCCATTGACGTACCGCGCTACATTTTCGACCCGTACGGGCCCGGACCCGCAGGCGGTTGCCGAGGTAGGCCAGGTCCTTGCGGGGGCCAAGCGGCCTGTTATCTACGCAGGGCAAGGGGTCCATTACGCATGCGCTTGGAGACCCCTCCGCGAGTTGGCGGAACTCCTTGAGGCTCCGGTCACGACGTCCCTTCAGGGTAAAAGTGCTTTTCCCGAGGACCACCCCCTCTCGCTGGGATCCGGTGGTCGGTCCTTCCCGAAGACCGTTCATCACTTCCTGCAAAACGCGGATGTGATCTTCGGCATCGGATGCAGCTTTGCCACGAGTCCTTTCGCCGTCCCCATGCCAGAGAATAAGATCATCGTTCACGCTACGCTGGATCCCACCGATCTCAACAAGAGCGTCCCCGCCCACCACGCCCTGATTGGCGATGCGGGCCTCACGCTTGAGGCTCTGGTCGACGAAGTAAAGGATCGGCTGGGCGGGCGCCCGCGCGGAAGGCAGGGGGAAGTTGCCAGAGAGATCAACACTGTGAAGGAAGAGTGGTTCGCCCGGTGGATGCCGAAGCTCACGTCGGACGAGGTGCCCCTCTCTCCCTACCGCGTCATCTGGGATCTGCTCCACACCGTGGACCGGGCGAACACCATCATCACGCATGATGCCGGAAGCCCACGTGACCAGCTCTCCCCATTCTGGGAGGCTGTGGCTCCCCTTACCTACCTCGGCTGGGGGAAAACCACGCAGCTCGGTTATGGGCTGGGCCTGGTGATGGGAGCCAAGCTGGTGGTCCCGGAGAAGCTTTGCGTTAACGTCTGGGGCGATGCGGCCATCGGCTTCACCGGTATGGATTTCGAGACCGCGGTGCGCGAGCACATCCCCATCCTGTCCATCCTGCTGAACAACTTCTCCATGGCCGTGGAGCTCCCGGTGATGCGGGCGGCAACCCAGAAGTACCGCAGCACCGACATCTCCGGCCACTACGCCGACATGGCTCGGGCCTTAGGGGGTTACGGCGAGCGGGTGACTCGACCAAACGAGATCATTCCGGCTATCAACCGCGCGATCCGGAAGACCCAAGAAGGCGTTCCGGTGCTGCTGGAATTCCTCACCGCCAAGGAGATCGAATACTCAATGTTCAAGTGAGCCGGATTCTAGGCCCAGGAGATGTCGCCGCGGGGAATGGATGAATAGCTTCTGGGAGGGGAAACGAGGGACATGGTTGACGAATACAAACAAAATAGATAGCGGGTCATTGGGAGGAGTAGAGCGGTAAGCAATCGCCAGCAAAAAAAGAGATTGCCACGCCCTTCGGGCTCGCAATGACAGTAAGGATAATTATTTCGTCTGTAATGGTTTGAATTTTTTACGACGAGTCCACAGTTTACCTTTTTCCATACCTAGGGGGGATTTGGGAGGTCGGAATATTGTGCGAAACACTCGAATTTCTATTGATCCCACCGGCCATCCCTCTCACCATTTCCTGACACCGAATTCGTTTTTGGCCCGCGGTAGCGGGGAAACCCAAACAGGAGAATACGATGGCAAACGTCGCGATCGTGGGCGCCGGCCTGATGGGCACGGCGACCGCGTTTCCACTGACCGATAATGGACATTCGGTCCGGCTGGTCGGCACGCACCTGGACGGCGAGATCATCCGGAACTGCAAGGAGAGGCATTATCATCCCCGGCTCAAACGCGAGCTCCCGCCGAGCGTCCGGCCCTACTACGTGGAGGAGGTCGCAGATGCGCTCAAGGGTGTGGACATCATCGTCAGTGGGGTGAACTCGTACGGCGTCCACTGGATCGGGAGGACGCTGGGCCCGCACCTGAAACCAGGACAGTCGATCATTGCGATCACCAAAGGGTTGGAAGCAACCGCCGATGGCGATCCGATGATCCTGCCCGATGTGCTGGCCGGTGAACTCCCAACGACCGTCCGGGACGGCATCAAGCTGGCCGCTGTCGGCGGGCCGTGCATTGCGGGAGAACTTGCCGGCCGCCGGCGCAGCTGCGTTGTCTTCGGTTCGAGGGATCACGAGGCGGTTGAAAAGCTCGCCGCGGTCTTCCGCACCCCCTACTATCATGTTTGGACGACCACCGACCTGGTCGGGTTAGAGTTCTGCGCGGCGCTCAAGAACGCCTACACCCTGGGGGTCGGAATGGTGCTCGGACTCCTGGACAGTGCAGGCGGAGTGGATGCGGCCGGCGCTGACATGCACAATCTCGCCGCGGCTGTCTTTGCCCAGGCCTGCACCGAAATCGGGCGGATCCTGGGGGTCGTGGGGGGGAGCCGAGAACTGGCCTACGGCCTACCGGGCGCGGGCGACTTGTATGTGACCTGTCAGGGCGGACGCACGGTGAGAATGGGAAAGCTCCTCGGCCTGGGCCGCACCTACGTGGAGGCCCAAGAGATCATGGCCGGCGAAACGCTGGAGGGCGCTGCGATCGTCCATATTATGGGAAAGGTGCTGCCCAGGATGGTCGAGCGGGGATGGCTGGGGCCGGACGAGCTCCCCCTGCTCCGCACGCTGGTTGATGTCCTCGTCCATGGGCAATCCTTGAAATTTCCATTGGAGACGTTCTTCGGGGGGAAAAGTCGTGTCTGAACCGGAAGAATGGCCCCGGAAGCTTGCCGCCCGAACCGGTGCTCGCGCATGCTGAAGGACTCACCGCCGCCTTACGCCCACTTTCAACAGGGTGCGGACCGCCTGAGGGCGGCTATGGCTGGCCAACCCGACCGAATTCCGGTCTTCGCCCAAATGCATGAGTTCGTCGCCGAGCAGCTAAGAATTCCAAGAAAGGAGTTCTTCACGAATCCCGAGATCATGGTGCCCGCCATGCTGGAGGTTCACGCCGAATATGGCCTCGACGCGGCGTCGATCACCTTTGACGTCTACAACATCGAGGCCGAGGGGCTGGGGCAAAAGTTGGTGTGGAGCGACGCGTTCATGCCCGACGTCGACCGCACGGAGATGCTCATTCGGAACCGGCGCGACCTGTCCTGGATCCGGACGCCAGATTTCGACTCGGTGGGGAACTTCGGCCGGGTCATCCGGATGCATACGCTCTTCAAGAAGCTCACCGGGATCGAACCGACCCTCAGCTTCTGCGCTCCCTTCTCGCTGGCGGCCAACATCCGGGGGATCGAGGCCCTGCTGCTGGATATTTACGATGATCCGGAGTTTGCGAAGCTCCTCTTCGATCGCCTCACCGAAGAGGTCCTGGCGCCCTGGATTCTTTACCAGCGGAAGCAGTTTCCGCGCGCCACCAATCTGAATGGGGCGGACGCCATCGCTTCCCTGCCGATCGTCAATCTCTCTATCCTCAAGCGATGGGTCATCCCTTACATCCTGCGGCTTCGCGAACTGTGCGGCCCAGAGGTGTACGTGACCAACTGGGCCGGCGAGCGTTACCTTCGAACCCCCGAGGAGATGCTGGATCTGAAGCTCACCGTCGGGCCGGGTTTTCTCCTGGGACAGGATCCGGACGTGGAAGAGCTCGGGCCGGCGTTCTACAAGCGGTATACGGTACGCAAGGATCTGCCGCTGATCCTGGGCATTGGCGCCGCCTTCCTGGCCAACAGCAATCCGACAGCCGTCGCCGAACGGGTTCGTCACTACGTGGAAATAGGAGCGCAGGGCGGGCGTTTCGCCCTCTACCTGTGCAACATTGGCGGGTCCACGCCGCCGGAGAATGTGAAGGCCGCCGTCGAGGCAGCACACGCGTACAAGGTGTCCTGATGTGATACAGGGCTCTGACGAGTACCCGTCGCCTTCGTCCTGATCTCTCCAACCAAGAGCAACCCCCATTACCCAACTGCTGCCAGAGGGCCCGCATACCGCAAGATCGCCGGATTGGCGTTCAAACTTATAGAGAGGGAACCGCCGTACCTAGCGGTGGGATTTTTTCTTGACATGCCACTCCCCATATATTAATCTCACCTCAAAGTAAGTTTTTACCATTTTCGTTTCATTACCCGTTTCATTCGAGAGGAGGCCTATCATGTGCGGGAAGTGGGGTACGATTTTTCTGGGCGTTCTCCTGGTCGGGGCGGCGGTGCTCGCCTTTGCCGGAACCAGTGAAGCCGCGGAGTTCAACTGGAAGCAAGCTCAGGGCACGGAGATCCGCTTCCTGGCCCTGCGAGCGTGGTTCACAGATCACTGGAAGGCCAACCTGCCGGAGTTCGAAAAGCTAACGGGCATCAAGGTCGTCATCGAGGATTATCCGGAGGATCCCTTTCGGCAGAAGCTGGCGGTGGAGATGTCGGCCCAGAGCAAGTCCGTGGACGTCTTCTCGACCGGGACGATGCGCGAGGGCCGGCAGTTCATTACTTCGGGCTGGTATGCCGACCTGACGCCGCTGGTCAATGATCCCGCCGCCACCAGCGCCGAGTGGGATAAGAACGACTTCATCGAGGCGGTCTGGAAGGCCCACCAGTTTGCCGGCAAGCAGGTAGCGGTCCCGGTGCAGGCCAACGTCCAGATCCTGTTCTACCGGAAGGACCTCTTCGACGCCGCCGGCCTGAAGCCCCCCAAGACGCTGGAAGAGCTGGAGGCCGCGGCCAAAAAGCTGCACAACCCGCCTTCGGTCTACGGGTTCGTCGCCCGCGGCCGGAAAACCCAGGCCCCCTACACCTGGTCCCACTGGCTGTACGCCAACGGCGGAAGCTGGTTGACCTCCGACGGCAAGCCGGGGATCAACACTCCCGCGGCGATCGCGGCGGCCCAGCAGTATGTCCGGCTGCTGCGCACCTACGGCGAACCGGGGGTGACGGACAGCGGCCCCATCGAGGTGCAGACCCACTTCCTGCAGGGACGGGCGGCCATGATCCTGGACGCGGTCTCCTGGGGCGGCATCTTCAGCGACCCGCAGAAGTCCAAGGTGGTCGGCAAATGGGAGGGAGCCCTGGCGCCCCGGGGGCCGGCGGGCGTGACCTACGAACTGTGGTCCTGGAGCCTTGCCGTCTCTCCCTTCTCGGAAAAGAAGAAGGCCGCCTGGCTCTTCCTCCAGTGGGCGACCAGCAAGGAGATCCAGAAGCCGCTTCATTTCCGCAGCTTCCCCATGCCGCGGAAATCCTTGTGGATGGACCCGGAGTGGCGATCCAAGGTCCTGCCCCAGTATTATGAAGCCGCTGTGACCCAGGTGCAGAACGCGCGGCCCATTGGCCACCCGCCGTGCGTGGCCTCGCCCGAGGTAACGGACATTGTCGGGATCGCCATCAACAACGCCTTGGCGGGCAAGGACTTGAAGGCGGAGATGGACGCGGCGGCCAAGAAGATGGCCGACGTCCTGGAAAAGACCGAGCCGAAGCGGTAGTCCGGCAGGGTTTCCGGCGATGTGCAGGCGAGACGGGGCAAGGGATGGCGTCACGCACGGCTGAGATCCGGGAAAGGCCAAAGGCATCGCCGGCTGCCGCGATCGGTCTCAGCCGCTGGGTGGACCAGCACATCTCGTGGTTCTTCATCCTGCCCGCAGTCCTCTTCCTCACGGCCGTCCTCGCCTTCCCTATCGTCTACACCGCCCTCCTGAGTCTCTTCCGCTGGTCCGGGGCGGCCGCCACGCCTCCGGCGTGGGTCGGTCTGCGCAACTATGCCGACGTATTCGCCGGCGATCCCGGATTCCGGAACGCCATCTTTGTGACGGCCTATTTCACCGGGGTGTCGTTGTTGATCGAGGTGACCCTCGGGGTCGGCCTCGCGCAGCTGTTGAACCGGGAGTTCCTCGGCAAAGGGATCGCGCGCACCCTTTTGATCCTGCCCGTCGCCGGCACGCCCGTGGCGCTGGCCCTGGTCTGGCGCCACATGTACAACCCCTCCAACGGGATCTTCACCTGGTTCGCGGAGGTCCTGCGCCTTCCCCCGCAGCGGTGGCTCGCGGACGCGACCACGGTGATCCCCTCCCTCATCCTGTTCGATGTGTGGCAGTGGACCCCGCTGATCATGCTGATCACCCTCGCAGGACTGGTCTCCCTGCCCGCGGATATCTACGAGGCGGCGGAGATCGACGGGGCCAGTCCATGGCAGGCCTTTTGGCGGATCACGCTTCCGCTGGTCCGCCCGACCATCGTGGCGGCCACCATGCTGCGCTTCATGGACTCGGTCAAAACCTTCGACCAGATCTACGTGAGCACCCAGGGCGGACCCGGCATCGCGTCGCAGACGCTCAACCTATACGTTTTCGACCAGGCGTTTCAATACCTGCATTTCGGCTACGCGAGCGCGCTATTGGTCGTCCTCTTCTTCGTCATCCTCGCGGGAAACGTGGTCCTGGCCTCGGTCCGGCGAGGGCAGGCATGATCTGGGAATCCAGGGGGACACGACAGGCGGGCATCTCGCGGCGAATCCTTTTCTACAGCGCGCTGATCCTCGTGCTGGTGGTCTTTATCTTTCCTTTTTTCTGGATGGCGTTCAACAGCTTCAAGACGCACGAAAAGATCCTGGAGTACCCACCGGCGTTCGTCTTCGCGCCGACGCTGGACAACTTCAAGAATGTCCTATGGCAGAGCGATGTCGTGCAGTACACCAGGAATAGCGTCCTGATCGCGTTTGGGTCCCTGGGGGTCGGCATGATATTGGGCCTTCCCGCCGCCTACGGGATTGCGCGATACGGCCATCGGAAGCTGGCCCTGGGCATCCTGGTCTGTCGCATGATCCCGGGGATCTCGTTCTTGGTGCCCTGGTTTATCGTTTTCCGGGCCTTGGGGCTGCTCGACACGTTCACCGGCCTCGTCATCGCCCACCTCGTCATCACGGTTCCCCTCATCACCTGGATCATGATCGGCTTCTTTGAAGAGGTTCCCGTGGAGCTGGAGGAAGCCGCCCGCATCGACGGTTGCTCGCGAGCCGGGGTGTTTCTGCGCATCGCCCTCCCGCTCGTCCGGCCCGGTCTCGTCTCGGCCGGGATCCTGGCCTTAATCTTCACCTGGAACAGCTTCCTCTTCCCGCTCATTTTGGCGGGAGTGAAGACGAAGACCCTTCCCGTCCTGGTCTATAGCTTCATGACCTTCGACTACCTGGACCTGGGCGGCGTCTATGCCGCCTCCACCCTGGTGACCCTGCCGGTCATCGTCATGGTCCTCCTCGTCCAGCGTCAGTTCATCCGGGGGCTCACGCTCGGAGGGGTGAAGGGCTGAGGGGAGGCCGGCGATGGATGGGGGGTAGCAAAATATCGTGCGTCAACAAAGATCGGGCTAATTTTAATTCCCAGGGGCAAAATTCTTCGCTCGTTCGGGTAACTCTATGCGGAAACGCGTCTTAAACGCTCCATTTTTTCTTCTAAGGGCTGCAGGGTTTTTTCCTTGCCCTGCCCTTCCAGTCGGCGCCTGAGGTCGCGGACCGATTCCTCCAGACGCGGAAGAATTTTCCGTTCAAAGTAGCGCCGCACCTCTTCGCTCGACCGCTCCAATTCGCGGGTCCACTCCTCAATCTGGGCTTCCAGTTCCTTTTGCCATTCCCGATCGGAAAGACGCTCCATTTCTTTTTCCAGCCGGCCCAGCGCTTCCAGGAAGAGTCTTGTCCATCCCAGCAATTCCCGGCCGCCTCTTTTCAAAAAAGCGCTAAAGGAGGAGCTGCCTTCCACTACCGCCCCGTCGTCGAGGGGCTTCCCCCGCGAATTGAGCTGGATTACTCTGACGGACTGGCGATCGGATCGGAACGGGTCCCCCTGGATGACGAATCGGCTCTGGTCCGTGATGCGCTCGCGGAAATCGGGGTCAATTTTGAGGGGGACGAGAATCCGTCCCTTAGAATCCACTTCCAGTGGACCGATAGTCCCGATCTTTTCAATATTAAGATACGCCGAATCGCCGGCCTTCAAACCCCCTGTCTGGTCATAAAGGACGTTCACCGTGAGGTGCCGGGAGCATGATGGAGCCATGGCGATGAAAACGATGAGGAATAGAACCCCCAACAATCCACCAGGCTTTCCCTTTTCGAGGGTCGAATTAGTTCGCTTTGAATCTAGTTCATCCTTTTCCATATGAAGCGCGCTTTTCGCTCAACTGAAAGCCGATTTTTTTTGATGGCTTTTCCGGGGATCCATCAATTTCTCTATGACCTCAAAAACGACCTGGAAGTCGAAGTCGTATTTCTTCCTCAATAAAATTCTGAACCGCCTGGTTAAAATGATCGGCGGCATCAATGTTCACGGCGTGACCTCCTTCGTAGACCAGGACCTCGAGATTGGGTATGGTCTTTTCGGCAAATGGAAGGAGAGGTGCAAACTGCTTATCAAACTTACCCACAATCAGTAAGGTGCGTATCCGGTTTTCATGGATTATTTTGTATACGGAACACCTGGTGACCATAAATTGCAGGGTATAGGAGAGCCCCCGCACGTTAATTAGATTCACATCATCAACCAAGGCCTTCTTGATCTCGGGCTTGAGGCGATGGTTTTTGGACGGATGCAAAGGGAACTCATCAAGCACCTTTCGCCCTTCTTCCTCCAAACGCTTTGCTACCCCTTTCATCGCTTCTTCAGGAAGATTTTCGGAAAGAGCAGATCGAGAATTCGTGAAGACCTGGGCGATAATATGCTCGGGGTGATTCAAGCTGTATCTGAGGGTAAGGGATGCCCCTAAGGATTGTCCACACACAAACCAGCGGTCCACGCCCAATTTCTGACGGATGCGCTCGAATTCGAGAACGTACCTGTCGGGAGTGTAGCATTCGGGATCGTCGGGGGATGGAGAACGACCGTGGCCTAAAAGCTCCACAATCACAGGGCGACAGAACGCTCCGAGCGCCCCCAAATTGGGCATCCATTGCGCTCGGCTGGACAAGATCCCGTGAACCAAAAGAAGATGGGGCCCATGCGTTCCATGTACCTCGTAATAGAGTAAAGGCTCTTCCATTATTTACCCCCGCATCATTTTTCCCTTCCGGAACTTTTCCCGATTTCTTGATTCCTTATGAACGAATGACATTTAATATTTAGCCACGATTCCATCGGGCAGGGGAAGATGCCGAAAATAAAGCTACCTAAGGAGGCGCCCGGCTGCGCGATCTAAGATTCCCCATATGGAGTCCACCCAATCCAGGTGTTCCGGCTTCATTAGACATGAACGTAAACAGGTGACGTGAGACTGATCCAAAGTAACATCCGGCCATATATTTTTTAATAACGGAGCGGGATAACGAAATTTGGCCAAATGTAAATTCTCACCCGCGGCAGCATCGAATATTTTTTCCGATAATCTAGAAATTTCACTCGCCCTTTGGCCATTCGGGGCAAAGACTAAAATATCCAGTTCCGGAGGGAAAAGGACCCGAAAACGTAAGTCTGCTGACATTCTTTCGAATAAAGCAATGGCCGCCTGGCGGCATTTCGCTAAACCAGTGGAAAAATCACCATTGGGAACCAAGGGGAATAATTTCTGGGTCGCCCAGAGAGCCACCGCGGAAGCTCCAGCCCTTGAGCATTCTAAGCTGATTTCTCCCAGGTGAAGTTCCGAAGAGGTAAAGTATGTGTAAGGGGAATCATGTTTATAGAACCTGCCCACGCTTGGGTCTTTATAAAGGATGCACCCGCAGCCATACGGCTGTAAACCGTGTTTGTGGGGGTCGATGACGATTGAATCTGCCTGGGGGAGACTATCGTAGGCTTCCCGGGTTTCTGGCCTCAAATTATCGACGAGGATGAAATATCCCCCATAGGCAGAATCCGCGTGAAGACGAAAATGGTACTTTTCTTTCAGCGCCAGAATTTTAGGAAGGGGATCCACCGAACCGGTCCCGGTTGTGCCAATCGTTGCCACAACGGTACCCACCTCCCCTCGGTCGAGGATTTTAACCAGAGAATCCACATTCATCCGAGCTTTCGCATCACAGGGCACAGATTCAAAAGGTAGCCCCAAGAGCTCTGAAATCCGATGATGCGTATAGTGAGCCTGCTCCGAGGCAACTATTTTCCGGCCTGGGCTCAACAAGCCGGATATCCATAAGCCTTCCATATTGGCCATCGTCCCCCCGCCCGTTAAATGTCCGAGGAAGCTTTTCCACTTAAAAAGCTTGGCAATTTCGGCGACCGCTTCTTTTTCCATGGAGGAACTGGCTCGCCCCCCGTCAAGGGCATGATTATTGGGGTTGATCCAGAGGGAAAGCATGTAAGCCAAACGGGCAACGGGGTGAGGTGGCTTTAGCATCTGGCCCGCGTAGTAAGGATGAAAATAGGGATAATTATCTTTCATCCTTTCGGCCACTTCCAATATCACGCGCTTTATTCGTTCTTTATCATCCGCAACATGAATATCTGGTAAATCGGGAAACCCTTGCTCTAAATTTTTAAGCGCTTCTTTCAATATTTCGAGCGTTTCCATTTCAAGTTTCATAGACCGACCCTTCCCACTCGAAAAGATTGGATGACTTTTCGGTTCCCATTGTCAATTATCAACCGAAGGTAGGGGGGTGTCAAATTGATTTCTCGGGTGCTTCGTGCCATACGCCTGGCGATCCGTCAATTCTTCAGCGCTGGATCATCGCCAGGAGTAAGGCAAGCCTGGCAATGGCCCTGGAAGAAATTCAAGCGGAGTTCACAAACAGGCAAGATAGGATGGTGAAACCCAGTCATTTGGGGTCACCCATTAAAACGTTTGCCTCCCTTTTCCATTTCTGCTATTTTGATTGATGACTGCAATGAAACATCAAGACACCTAATCTGAATCCATTTTCGGCATCCCAAATTGGTAACGTCAAAAAAGGTATGAAAAACTCCCTTAAAAGACAAGGAAAGACAAGGGGAACCCTCCCCCTTGAGGGGGGAGGGAGAAGGGTGGGGGTGAAAGAGTTAAAAGACACAGCAAGAGCACTAAGAAAGCGCTCCACGGATACAGAGGTTTATCTATGGCGGCATTTGAAAAATAGACAGATGGAAGGTTTCAAGTTTCGTCGGCAGCAACGCATTGGCAGATATGTGGTAGATTTTGCCAATCTGGAGAAAAGGTTGGTCATAGAGGTGGATGGTGGACAACACGTTATTGATCCAGGCGATAAGATGCGTGATGAATGGCTCCGGGCTGAAGGGTATAAGGTGCTGCGATTCTGGGATAACCAGATATTCAGTAACTTAGAAGGCGTTTGGGAGACCATCCGAGATGCCCTTCTCACCCCTCTCCCCCAAGGGGAGAGGGGAGATAATTTTTGACAAAACGCCCAAATTTAGCAGGAGGTCAAGGATGATTAAGGTTAGCGTGATGTATCCGTATGAGAAGGGGGCGAAGTTCGATTTTGACTATTATCGAACCAAACACATGGACCTGGTTCACAAACATCTCAAGTCCTATGGCCTGATCAAAACGGAAGTGGACCGGGGGATCTCCGGTGGGGGCGATGCCCCTCCGCCCTATGTTTGCGTGGGCAATCTGTACTTCGAAACACGGGATGGGTACGACAAAGGAATGGCCCAGTGCGGTTCAATCCTTCGAGGGGACATTCCCAACTTCACGAGCATCACGCCCACTCGGCAGATCAGCGAAGTCCTGGCCTGATTTCCTCGGAATTGGCTTTGGTATTATTCGCAATTGCAGAATTTGGGATTCGAACTAATTCTCATCCAGAAACTCCCTCTCCCCTTGTGGGAGAGGGGCGGGGTGAGGGGAAAAAGGTGGGTTTCCGGATTGCCACGAAGTAGGTCCGGGCTTCCGACCCCCCCAAGACGAAAGCAAATCAAGTTCAGGTCAAGTAGATTCTACGGTCAAGGCTCGCTCTGCCTTTCAGTTTATTTTCTTTCGTAGCATAACTCACCCCCCACCATCGTGGCCGCGATGGGAATGTCCTTGATCCCTTTTGGTTCAACTCTTGTGGGGTCTTGCGCCAATATAGCCAGGTCGGCCAGCTTTCCGACCTCGATGGAGCCTTTGTTCTTTTCCTCAAAGGCGGCGTAGGCCCCGTTTAGCGTATAGCACGTGAGGGCCTCTTCCGGGGTGATTCTCTGGTCGGGCGCATAGTCCTGTCCGGTTCGGGTCTTCTGGTTCACCGCCGAATGAATTCCCAGGAGGGGGGCGCCGCTGACCACGGGACGGTCGGAGCTGAAGGCCATCAGAATCTTATTATCCAAAAGCGTTCGGAAGGGCTTGAACTGGGCGCACTTTTCCTTGCCCAGCTGATGAAGCCAGTTGTCCCCCAGCTCCCAGATGAAGCCGGGCTGAAGTATGGGAACGACCCCCAGTTTCCTGATCCGGTCGAACATCCGGGGCAGCACCATGGTGGAGTGCTCCAGACGAGGCCGCGCATCCTTTCTGGGCTGGGATTTCAATGCGGCTTCAAAGGCATCCAGACAGATGTCGATGGCCCGGTCGCCGATTCCATGAATGGAAAGCTGCCACCCCAACCCATGAACCAGGGAGGCAAGCCGGGTCAGCTTTTCCCGTTCGATGACCAGGACGCCGCAGCTCCGGTCGTTGGGATCAACGCCATAAGGTTCATAGGTGACCGCAGTCACCGTGCTGAAAGCCCCGTCCACAATGATTTTAAAGGGGCCGATTCTCAATTTTTCATTTCCCAGGCCGGAGCGGATTCCCAATCCAAGAAGTCTGCCCTGGGCCTCTTTCAGGGATTCTTCAAAACGGGTGTAATCGAAGACTGCCTCGCTCCAGATAGCCAGGTTGTGGCGGACTTTCAGCATCCCCCTCTCCACCGCTTCCTGGTAGGCCGCAACCTGTAAGGGAATATCGTTTCCTCCCACACTGGCATCCATGGCACTGGTAATCCCCTCGGAGAGGAGCCTCTGGCTGGCGTTCCCCAGGGCCGCGACCAGGCCCTGAAGCGTGGGTTTGGGCATGTGATCTTCCACCAGTTTCATGGCCGGAGACTCGAAGAGGAGCCCGGTCAATTCCCCCGAGTTCGCATCTTTCCCGATTTTCCCTCCTTCCGGATCCGGGCTGTCCTTTGTGATTCCCGCCTTGGCCAGCGCCCGGCTGTTAACCACGATTCCATGCGCAGAGGTATGACGGAGACTCACCAGGTGTCCGGGGGCGGCTCTGTCCAGATCCTGGCAGGTCGGGTGCTTCTTTTCCTTCAATTCGTTCTGGTTGTAGCCCACCCCGGTGATCCAGGTTCCATCTTTTTGCCGGCTCACTCTCTCCCTGACGAGTGCGAGAACTTCTTCGATGGAACCCGCCTGGGTCAGATCGATGGCATCCAATCCCAGGCCGAACATCAGGGTATGGTTATGGGACTCTATGAAGCCGGGGACTACGGTCATTCCTTTTAAATCCCGGACCTGCGTCCTTTTGCCGACGGCCTGTTTCACCTCGTCATCCGTTCCCACCCAGAGAAACTTGCCATCCTTGATGGCCACCCCCTGGGCCCGGGGTCTTTTTTCGTCCACAGTGATCATAGTCCCCCCATGGAGAACGAAATCCGCATCGACCATGATTCCCATCTAGCATGACCTCCTGTTGAAATGTTCCATCCGCAACCTCATCGGCACAGGGTATGAACGTCGGGTTTACGCTTCCTCTTTGAGGCCGCACATACTCCCGCCTCTTCCGCACACCGATGCGCAATCACCGCCCGCACATCACCCACCACACTCCGTCGGCTTCCGGTGATCCATTCCTTTGCTGCCACACCAGCCCTGGAACATTCCTCATCTATAATATCCCCTACGCCTAATTAGGCGGGAAGCACCATTTGGGTTTGAATGACGATAGCGCATAGCCTGCCATTCTCGGTCTTTACGAGTGTTTGCCATACCATGGTGGTCTTGCCACGATGTAAGGCAGTGCACTCACCGATGACGCGGGTGCCGACGGACGCGGCATGGAGGAAGTTGGTCTTGGATTCGACGGTGGTTGTGCGGGTATCCTTCGGAAGATTGACAAACGTGGCCACACCGCCAAGCGTATCGGCCAAGGCCATAATCGCACCGCCGTGAAGAATCTCTCCGGTGGTACATAGATCTGGACGAACCTCCATTGATGCCACCACCCGTTCCGGCGTGACTTCAGTTAGCTGTATTCCCATTAAGCCTGGGAAAAGTGGTTTGATCAGTTCTTGATTGAAAGCAATGGAACTCACGGCGGCTCTCCTCTCGGTTAATATTACTGCTGAGTCACTAAGTATCCCAATTTATCATTTGGCGTCAAGCCATTGCAATGAACTATTTTTTCTTTCCCTTTTCCCGAAAGTCCATTTGCATGGACTCCACCCTTCCTGCAAAATCCTTATCGCGCAGGAGAAGTCTTTCCTCTTGACAGGCGCCTCTTATTGGGTGATCCCATTTCCACCTTCTGCGCCATAAGGGGGTTACGGATTGTTAAACTGGCCTACGTCGAGCCACTCGGCGAGCATAGAAGCATACTCCGGCTCCAGGTGAAGGGTAGAATAAAGGAATATCCTGGACGCTGACGTGGTGGTCGGCAGGATATCACGATACTCCTCTTCTGCTGCCATCCGTTCCAGATCTTCCAGGACTTCCTGACGGGCAAGGTCGAAGGGTGGCTGCGTGAAGATGTCCAGAGGTACGGGCCGGGGGTAGAGCGCGCAGTTTTCCCGAACCGTCTCAGCGATGAGTCGCAGCTGGTCGCCCTTTTTTTGAAGCAGGATTCTTGCATAGGCCCCAGTCATAAAGTGTGAGGAGTAATAGTGCCGGGAACCATCCTGCGAAGCAAGCTCGTGTAAATCCTCACTCCCCTCAACTACTTTCTTGAGGATGTTTCCGACCTCTTCCGCCGGATCTGCCGCGGGCGAGGTTAAAAGATGTTGATCGGCCGCCCGACGATGAATCTCGGACTCCGAAAGGAGTCGGCTCGCCTCACTGCTCTGCCGAATCATGGCGGCTATGGCCCGCCCGGCGGCCTCTCCTTCCTTCACCATCTTTGGCTCAACCACGTTTTCCGCCTTTATCATTGCCTAACCGGATCCCTTTTGGTCAGGGCAATAGCTTTCGCTTGCCCAGCTCTTCAGCAACCTTATCCAGACCGGCTTTGCCGTATGCCTGGGGTGTTGGGGCCCCGGTAAGTCGGTCCCAACCCATCTCGTCGTAAAACATATCCATCGCGACTTTGACGTCGTCCCGATCCATGTGGGTGGTGCCCTTCGTGAAAGGGGCCTTCCCCGACTTATCTGTGAACACCCATTCGGGGATGAGGTCATGCTTGGTACGCATCTCCTTTGTTCCCATATCTCGGATCGTAAGAGCCCGATGCAAGACGAAGATGCGTTCGGCCGCCCGGTCCAGTTCCTGCCGATCCTTTTTATCTCCGGTCGCCAAGCTGTAAAGCATCGACTCGATGGAGTCATCGCCCCGGTAACCGCGTTCTTTGAGCGGCGAAGCCACCCAAGGCCCCATCCAATTGCAGAGGGAGAGAGAATCATGGAGCTCCTTCCGAAGCAGCGACCACTTGGCCATCTTGGCCTTTGATGGGTGCATCGGGGTGTAGGCTCCGATCGCATCGACGGCATTGGGTGAGCCCCAGATCTCCGCCGCCAGACTTTTCTGTACCGACAACGGCAGGCCATTCCTTATGAAATTGGTGTGGGAGTGACACTGGGCATCCCGGTTGTACTGCAAATTAATGAGGAGTCCGCATTGGCCCGCCTCCTCAGTTGAGTGGTGCTTGGGATGTCCCATTTTCCAGTACGCGACCTCTTTATCCTCCCCCCATGCCCCTTCCTTCATTGACCAGCGTTCCAAGAGATACCCCGTCCCGAGACCCAGCACGGTTCCCAGCTCACCCTCTTTGGAGGCGATCCGCGGAAACAGCTCGAAGAGAAAAGAGGGGTCCCCTTTCTCGTATTTGTCCCAGGAGTAGCTTTTGAATTCCTTCTCTCCCAGCTTGTCCTTGATAAAGCCATCATAGTAAAGCTTCTGGAAATCACGTTGTAACTGGCCATAGTTGCACCAGATACCAAGGTCGTCCGCCAGGTGCATGCCGACCATACAAGCCTCCATGTTGGTCATGCCCCTTTGTCCATCAGGGAATGTTCTAAAGAAGGAGCGGCCGAAATTGAGGCCGGCGCACGTGTTTTGCCCCACCTCAGGAATGCCATACTTCGCGGATACGGAGGGGACCTTGATCATCGTGTGGCACCGGATGGGACAGCTTGTACACCCATTTCCCCGGACAGTGTACTGCCACGCGATGTCACCATTGAAGAAGGCAGCGTTGTTCGTCCGGTACGCGATCCGGTTCAGGTTATGGGGTTCGCACGTTCCCGTTTCTAGTGGGCGAGGAGCGGCTCCCCAGGTACGCCCCTTGGAGCCAACCCAGCGGCTTCTCGGCTCATAAAACTCTGCCCACGGTTGCGGCGAGCTGGGCACGACGTGCTGATTGTTGGCACCGAGGAGGGAGAGGTGATACTTGATCAGCTTCTCCCACTCATCTTTGTTGCCGGCAATCCGGACGCTGCCGGTGCCGCGCACCCCGATAGCTTTGAGGTTTTTGGACCCCATCACCGAACCAATTCCACCGGCAGAGTGGGAAACGGAGTTCATAACCACAGACATGGGTACCAGATTCTCACCCGCCTGACCAATGGCGGCCACGACCGCGTCGGTCCCCATGATTTGAGCGATCGCCTCTGTCGTCCGACGAATACCTTGCCCCCAGAGCCGACTGGCATCTTGAATTTCTACCTGCTGGTCGACGATCGACAGCCAGACCGGGCGGTCAGCCCTCCCCTTGATGACGACGGCATCGTACCCCGCATATTTCATTTTAGCGGCAAACTGTCCGCCCATGTGTCCGGTCGCTACGAGAGGCTTGGGCCAGCAGGTCGGCCAAAGGGTGGTGATGGCCGTTCGGCCGTTACAGGGGGCGCCGGTCCCCGCCAGGGGTCCCACCGCGAAGATTATCCTGTTGGCAGGATCGTACGGCTTTGTCCCCGCCGGGACCTCATCCCACATAACCTTGTAGCCTATCCCGGTGCCGCCCAAATAGTCCTTATAGTTCTCCACGGTATCCTCGGTCCAGGTACGCCCGGCCGAAAGATCGACGTGAAGCACCTTTCCGGCCCATCCTCCATATTTGGCCATGGTCTTTCCTTCCCCAAAGAAGTGAAAGTGTTAGTGTCAGAAAAAAGGGAGCTCTATATTATATCTTTTGCGCTAATTCCTTCTCAGGTTCATCGGGCTCTTCCTCATAGCCCACGATCATTGCCTTTATGTGGGAAAAAGCTGTTGTACCGAGAGTTGCCATGTAGAGATGGACAACGAGGTAGAGGACAAACACGTACGCGCCAATCACGTGGAGGGCATTCACTACCCCCACGATGTTCCAGAGCAGCATATATTTGCGAAAGAAGAGTATATCGCTGAAGAGGATCCCTGTGACCACCAGGACCGGAGCGAAAATACCCATGATGGATCCATAAGCGAGTTTCTGAAGAGGATTAAATTTCTCGTCAGGCGTCGGCCGGAAAGGGTTCTCTTCTCCCCGGAAAATGGAGATCAGATAATACTTTGCCTGCCTGAAGATCCCGCTGAAGTCCCGCCTCCGGATAACGTATTGCCGGCTCAGATTATCGGTTGCCAGGCTGTACACGAGCCAGAAGACCCAGGAAGCTACCATGGCCCAGCCCGCATATCTGTGTATCAGCAGAGCAGGATCTTGAGGCCGCAGCGATGCCACCCCCGGGATCCGGATCTGGATACCGGTGATGGTGAGGATTATAATCATGAGGGCGTTCACCCAGTGCCATATCCTTAAAGCCAAGGGATGGAGATAGATCTTTTTCATCGATTCCTCACCTTCCGCACCACGGCATGGACACCCACGAAAACCAGCGCGACGGGAAGCAAAATCGTACCGATCATATCGATCCACCTGAAGCCGAAATCCCGGACGGAAACCGATCTGCCTCCCTTCACCGGGCCCGCGAACATCCCGAATCCCTGACTGACGTTTTTCTTTTGACCGGGGAGGTGGCACTCCTGGCAGGCAATGGATCGATCCGGTTGAATTCCAGCCGTGGTCGCAACTCGAGGGGGTACCTTGTCGGTCAGATCACGCCAGGGAACATAGCTGAGGGACTCCGCAGGGCAGGCCTCCACGCATTTCGGTTTTCCGTTGCACAGGTGGCACTTGGTGGCTTTACGGGAATCCGGGTCGAAGGAGATCATCTCCCAGGGACACGCTCTCAGGCATATTTTGCAGCCCGTGCACTTTCCCAGGTCGACCATTCGCGCATTGCCCGAAGGCCCCACCACAATGGCATTCTCCGGACAGATGTCGGCACATGGCACAGGGTGCGGGCACTGCTTGCAGAAGTCCTGCACAACCCGCCCGTCCCCCCAGTTGCCCTGGCCCTCCCGCCAGGTAAATAAACCCTCGGGCCCGAAGTTGAGGTTCCGGTCAACTTTGATCCTCGATAGCGCCGGCGCGGCTTTGCCGTCGTTGAATTCGGTGCAGGCCAGCTCGCAACGCCCGCATCCGACACACTTCATCGGGTCCGCGATCACGATACCCTGGGCCTGTTCCATGATAATCAGGGGCTTTATTGCTCCTCTGGCGAGAACCGGCCCAAGCGCAGATATTCCGATGATCGATATCCCGCCCAATTTCAAGATTTGCCGACGGGAACACAAAGGATTCCAGCTGAACGAGCTGACAGCTGGTTCCCCAATCTTCTCTTTTCCATCATGCTTATCCATCGTCAGTACCTCCTTGGTGAGCGCGAGGCCATGGCAGACTCTTTTTCGCTTCACCAAGTGTTACATCCCAATGCACATCTACCCAAGGTGGCTTTCAAAGGAGGGCTCCGAAACAGAAGTGTTAAATTTAGCACCCTATCCGGATAGACTCAACAGATTTTATCGAGAAAAGGAAGGTATTTATATGATTTACAACATCTGGAAGCCAGCTATTCGGCACCCCGGTCTTAACCCGGGAACATCAAAGTGAGCAGGAGGAAAGAAAATAAGTCCAGCGATTCAAGAAAGTCCAGGTCATAACTCTTATCTCGTTTGGAAAACTCAGAGTTGAAATAATGGGCATTTTTTTTGAGAATCGTCACCCCCTTTCAAGCCTTACGATCAGTCTAACTATGAGTTCCTTGAGTTCCTTTTGAAAGCTATCCAATTCGAGTCGATGCTGCCCCTCATTCCCCTCCCGGGATTTTCATCGAGAATTCGGGATGGCCCCCCAAGCAATACACCATTTTGATGGAATTCAATATGCACCGGAACTTTTCCCTTATATCAAAGAAAGGGTAGATGACCATCGGAATTGTACCGGACAATTCATCCTCACAGGTGCTCAAAACCTTCTCCCGGCCGAGAAAATTACCGAATCCCTTGCGGGTCGGGCTGCCGTGCTTCGCCTCTTTCCATTGACTCATCGGGAAGTAATCAACCGGCCCCTTTCCTTGCGCTGGGGGCTGGCCATGGTCGCTTGTCTCTTCTCGCTTCACAACTGTGATAGTTTCTTGAGTTTTATGGCCCAGAGCGGCGGAACCGCGTGAAGAACTCCCATATCTGCTTCGTGGCATCAAATCCGCGCAGGGGATTATCCGCACCAACCCGGTCGGTGAACCAGGGAGCGGGCCACTGGTGCCCCCACCCCGCCAGCAGGAAGTACTCTACGGAAGTCCCGTCCCGGCAATCATGCCAGGCCAGATGGTTCACTGCCCCGTTGCGGGAGGTCGTTGCCATGGATGTCTCGCAGCTGTCGGCGAGCCGCCAGAAATCAATCGCGTCAGCGACTGTAAGATACGACCGCTTTCCCCCTTTGAGGGGGCTGATACCGCCGCTGGCGGGAACATGGTCGTCGGCCAGCCCGTGAAAACCGATGATCGGCAATGCTCTCTTCGGCTGCGGCAGCCGCCACGGCAAAGACTCATCGCCGATGGTACTGCCGATGGCCCCGGATACGACGGCAGCGGCAGCCAGGTCGTCGGTCCGTTCGGCAGCAAAACGGTAGGTTAACATGCCGCCGTTCGACATCCCGGCCATGTATATCCGAGCTGGATCAACCGCCAGATTCTGGCAGACGACGGCGATCACCTCAGCGAGAAAACCGACGTCATCTATCCGATCGTCCGCTGCCTTGCCACAGCAGTGACCGGCGTTCCAGTGCTGCAGCAGACCGAACAAGCCGATCCCCTCGGGATAGGCGACGAGGAACCGTTCCTTATCCGCCAATGCGCTGAAACCGGTTTCGGACTCAGTTTGCCGCCCGGTGCTGAAAGCGCCGTGGATGACCACTACCAGCGGCAAGGGAGTAGAGGCACGATAGTTGGGCGGGACGTGTAACAGAAAGTTGCGGTGTGCCCAGTGGTAGGTAGTGCCGGTGGCAACACGGTAGGTGCCGGCTGGGGGCTCCAGGGTTCCCGGAAGGGCCGACAGGCAGCCGGCCAGAAGCAGCAGTGCTGGTATGGTGCAGAGCAGTCGCAAACAGGTGGTGATGGGCATACTTACTCCGTCGGTCAGAATTAGAGGTCGATACTGCTCAGGATCCGATTGGCATCGCGCTGAATATAGACCCGCCAGGCATAGGGACCGGCCATTTTTTCCAGATCCTGCTCCGCCACCCAGGTCAGGTCGCGACGGCATGCTTCTTTCAGAATCGTAATTTTCTCGTGATTGTTGAGATTGGAGGATCAGGCGCAAAGTCAACGACAAAAAGCCTCTGATTTTCTTTACTTGTCGACTTTGTGTGAAACGGGACCTGGTTAATCTTCTTTTCCCTCTACGTCCCCTGCGGTGAAGGCTATTGATTGATAAGAACTCCCTTTGGGGTGGGTTGAATAAACAAAAAAGGGAATTGTGTGTCAAGGGAATATTAGCCCAGAGATTAAATGCGTTCGTATTAATAACCTTTGTATTGAAGCATAGCTTTGAACCCCTCAGGGTTTTGTTTGACTTCCGCATGATACTCCTCAACCGCCG
>Ga0315288_10002376_pt1 | contig 24387 bp, 33 predicted proteins | sample YL17G11_20_MG_FD_203454 | JGI IMG/M metagenome (GOLD analysis project Ga0315288, IMG submission 203454) | Sediment microbial communities from Yellowstone Lake, YNP, Wyoming, USA - YL17G11_20 | ecosystem: Environmental > Aquatic > Freshwater > Lake > Sediment | place: USA: Wyoming | collected... | reverse complement strand
CACACCTGTTTAAAAGTTTTGCGCTTTTGTAGAACTAAGACGCAGAAACTTCTACAGTAATCTTTCTGTTCTTTTTACGGAAGGAAGAAAACAGTTCTTTAAGTTTCTCGATGAATGACATTAAACTGTTACCGTGACCGCTATTGCCCTGTCCAACAGGTTAACAGTGAATGGTGTTGAAGAGCTTACGGCTGCTTTATACTCCGTGTCCGCAGGTATAGAAACTACGATTGAGTAGCTGCCAGCAGGATAAGGCTTCGTCAGCGTGAATGTTTTGTCCGCCAAAGTTGTTGTTGTCCACGTGTCAGTAGTTCCGCCTGGTTTAGTAACGACCAGCGTTACGGTTTCGCCGCTTACCGCTTGAAATGTTACTGCACCGCTGAACACTACATTAACCACGTTACCCACCTCCATTTACTTTGTTTTGGAGGTTTTAGGCGCGGATGTGTAGTACGCGGTCAAGTTTACGTCAACCATTTCTTTTTCCTGCCTTCACCTCATTTTTTCTTGCTTATCACGTATACTGCGCCTATGCCTATTAATGCTACTGGTATGACCCATAGTGGGAAGCCTGCCTGCTTGGTTTCTTCTGCAAATGTTGCTACCAACGTGTGGTTCACGTCCATCGTGACCGTTATGAAGGGTTGTGTTCCAGCAACTACGTTGTCGAGTAGCCATTCTTTAAATTTGTATCCGTTGCTTGGCGTAGCCGTAATCGTCATTGTTGAGCCAACATTAACCTCGTACGTGTTTGGCGTTGGGTCTGTTTGTCCTCCCGTGATTGCGACTATTGTGAGGTAACGTTTTTGTGGTGGCGGAGGTGGCAAAACTTCGAAAAGTGGTACCAATGAATGATCCACATTCATGAGTATACTGATTGGATTCTCTGTTCTACTGGCGCCATCAAGCAACCAAGAATAAAATCTGTATCCACTATTCGGAATAGCTGACACAGACGTTGTTAAACCTTCATTAATCGGGTATGTTCCTGCAATGGGACTGGTTACTCCTCCCACCCCTGAACCGATAAGCAGTGAATGCTGCACTACTGCTTGTTCGTAGTACGCTGTCAGCGTCATGTCGCCTGCTAATGTCAAGGTTTTTTGCACGTTAACATCTCCATCCTGCCAATGTCTGAAATACCATTTCAACCACTAACCTCTCCTGGCACCACTATCGTGATTTGGGTTCCTTCAGGCAAGTCAACTGATTGTCCAGCATTGATTGTTTGCCCGTTGACAACGGCCTGCACTCCTACTGGCTGACTTGCAAATGTGAGTCTTCGTGTTACCACGGCATAATTTGCTGTAACCGTCAAGTCTGCAGAGAGTGTTAATATTCTTTGAGGGGTTGTTTCTGCGTTTTCCCAATTGATGAACCGGTATCTCACCGAGTGACCTCCGACTCTACCCTAACCGTGTGTGTGCCAGCAACTAACTCGACTATTATAGGTGTATTCCCGACGAATTGGTTGTCGATGTAGACCGGTACTCCTAGTTCTGGACTGCTGTTGATTGTCAATTTTGGCTTCGGCGCTACTAATGGACCGATATATTCTGTTGCTGCAACAACTTCGCCTATCAGGACTGTATGTGGCACTTGTCCAGTAAACCATCGCTCTCCGACGGCAAGAAACTGAACAGGTCCTATCGTTGTTGCATTGTCAATGTTCAGAACTTCTCTGACCATTACACCGTCCATAAAAAGCCGAACAAGACCAGTGCCAGCACCTACCACAGCATGGATTTCAATGCAGTACCAACGGTTTGCCACAATATCTATGCCTGTGTCAACATTCTTTTCTCCAGTGGCATCGTTGCATTTTAGATACAAACGTGACCCCGGACCTACTTGTACATAAGCCACCGCTCCGCCCGAAGCTTCCCTATTTCGCATGTTCAACGGAACGGAATACTTGCCCGCTGCTGGAACATCCTTATAGAGAACGTATGCTCTGAAAAAAAGCTCGTTATATGTTGACGGAAGAGTTTCCTGTAGGTAACACATTTCTCCTGCTTCAATGCCGTCCGTACTGAATTGAGCAGCTTTTGTTCCATCAGGAAGAGTCACGATTGTAATGACTTCGCCGCTTGTTTTCGTCTGTTTGGTCCATACTATATTACTGTCAAAATTGTCAGCGAAGATAACTGGCATCTTTTGTTCCCCTTAAATAAATGTCGCCCTACTCTCATTAAAGACTTTCTACAATTGCACAATTTTCGTTGGATTAATATCTCCATCTTGCCACTCTTTGAATACATACTTTTGGGTAGATGGCGAGATGGCGCATTCACTGTTGAATGTTATGGCTAATGGCAGAAACTTCTGGTACGCTATCTCAACAGTTGTGTATGGCCCAAGTTCATCAAAGAGTCTAGCACCATTTGGATCTTTGTTAGCATCAACCGCTTCAAGCAGAAAACTTGTAGCTCCAACAGCAGATCCGCTCTCACACATTGCCCCGCTTACGCCTTCGGTTCCGTATGAAAATGATGCGACACCACGTGCAGACGCAAGAAGCTTGTATTTTGCTATGACCGTATTACAATATGTTGCATCTGATAGTGAGCTTCTCCCAACCCACGGAGAGGACCATATGTGGAAATCTAGCAAGAACTTCGGTTTCCACTTAGCAAGTCCAGCGAGAATTGCCTGTGTTTCTTTCTCGCTCCCAGGGTTAGATCCTCTATAACTATACTGTCCGGGAACGTCTGTCCAGTCGTCTGTATTGCCTTTGTAACACCACCATGTCGTTCCGTATCCACCTTTGTGAGTGTATGGTGCAATAACGCATAATCCGTTTACATCTGTGGGTTCACCCACCCAATGACCAGTCGGATTTCCCAGAACATCAACAGCATTAGGATCATAGTGGCCGAGATCCCTTCGCCACGTCGCTGGAAAGTTACGATTAAGATTCACTGCACCAGTCGGGTTTCTATTGGTGCGTTTTCCTTCTTTCTGGTAGGGAAGAGGAGCAGTTAATGGATAACCATCAGCGTTCGTGAAAGGGCAGATAAGAGTGTAGTTTTCGAGCATGATCTTGTCAGTGATTCCAGGCTCCATATTTTCAAGCAGCCAACGTGCATAACGATAGTAGACTTCTGGACCGACGATTTCGCCGCCATGTGTTGTCCCGTTCCACCATACTCTTCCGCCGTTTGGGTTGCCAATCTTGAATAGAAGAATGTTTTTGCCAAGGTATGTTTGACCGAGAACCTCATGTGTTACCAAGCCTGGGAAAAGGTTTTCTAGATCAAGCCAAGCTTCAAGCATTTCAGAATAGCTGAGGTATCTAGACCAAGGAAAAGATGGGTAAACCAATTCTGTTCACCTAAGCTGGACCCTCGGGATCAGGTTCAACGTAGTTTTCTGGCATTTCCTCGTCTGTTTCGCGCACTTCTTCACTGTACATCAAAATCACTTCTATAAGTCAATGTTTATTATTGAACATTTATGTCTTTTGTCGGATTTATGTCACCGTCTTGCCACTGCTTGAACAGCCATTTCTTCAGTCCAACAGAATAGTTGCTTGAGCCGATCACGTCATCGGCACTGCCTACCGTCCAATGATTTTTAGTGTAGAGCCACCAACTGAAGCCAAAACCATTTTCTATACAGGCGTCTATCATTTTCACAGTGTAATATTTTTCGATGAGGTAGCGGTCAATGGTGGGTGGGAGTGAACAAAGTTACGGAATAGGAGAAACGTATGTACGTTCATTAGATCGAACCGAAAATATGCAGTTGTGGAACGTGATCCTTGATAAGATCGCAAAATGGAAGTTTAACACAAGGTTCGTTATGGATCGGAACAACTGGACCGCCAACACCAACAGTGCAAACACCCAAAGACGGCACATCTGAGTTCATGTCAAATCCAATGTCTTCAACAGTAAAATTCTTAACAGTACCCAAGCTCTGCAGCATCTCCCAACGGTTAGCGTCGGCAAGCCCTGGAATTGTCATGTTGATAATCGTCTTATCTAAACCGTCTCCCCTAAGCTTAGTGTTCTGCTTCATCGGAAGAAAGTTAGGAGGCCATTTCGCAACAGGATTCAGAATATATGAGCCTTCACGCACATAAGCCTCGTCCCCGGCGCCGTCTACACAGGCGTTCCATGCTGACAAAACGTCAGGAACATCGTCAGGCACAGTATAAATAGTCAATAGACCACCTAGCTACTTATTTATCTGAACTGCCTATTTAACTTCTAACTGTGATGCTATGACGAGTCGACTGTTTCGTGACGACCTCGAGTCTACTAGTTTTTCAAAATGGAATGGAACAAGCATTAGTGCAGGCGAAACATTAGTTGTTCAGAAAGATTTTGTGCACCATGGCGGCTTCGCAGCAAGAGCCACATGCAACGGAAGCGCCGTTTCCGAAGGTGCATATTGTTACCATGACCCTGCTGTCGCGCTTTCCGAGCTGTATGCACGGTTGTATATGAGATTTGTTTCCCATGATTTGACAGTGCTAGACGACCGTTTATACACGATCTTCTTTATGAACGGTGTCAATTTGCTTGCAGGACTTGGTTGGCGATACAATTTAGGACCCACGGTTCAGTGGACAATGATTGTTCGAAACGGCGCAGCATACGTGAATCTTTTTGGCGGTTCGCCAGTGGTTGGTCAATGGTACTGTGCTGAACTGTACTGGAAAGAGGATGCTGCAGCGGGCATAGGGAGAGTTTTTATTGATGGTAAACTCATTTTAGAACGTACAGCAGTTGACACTGCCGATTATGGGTCAACTACAAGAGTTCGCATGGGAATAGCTGAAGCAAACAACACGGTTGTAGCGAACGTTCTCTTCGACTGCTGCTTAATTGACAACAAGTACATTGGAATGGAAACACCTCAACGTATGCTGAAGCCTCGCGGCGGAGATGCACGCAATAAATGTAGCATATTATCCACTAGACGCGGAGGAAGTGGATTTACAGGCCTCAAATAGCTAAACCTGTATAGTTTTTGTTGGACTAGCGTCTCCATCCTGCCATTGATGGAACAAATATTTTTTCCTGATGAAACGTACTGTCATGATTACAGTGTTCCAATCTCCGGGATGCTCAACAGATCCCTCTATGTTTTGGATTGTTGTCTGCTCAGAAACTATGATTTCATTATCTGTTCTCAAAACTTGTTTACCTTCAGCATCCTTTTGGTATTCGAGAACACGAATAACTATTCCAGGCTTGAAGGTAACATAATCGCTGTTGTGCCATAGATGTATTTCATAGTCGCCCAAAACGTCGACGCCTTTGCTGTCTATAACATATTCTGTAAGTTTAGGTATTCCGACCATAAAGGGTTGACGAACAAGATTCACGTTAAGATTCATCGGCGGCAACAACGGCATGTAAGGCAACAGCTTGTTCGTAGTCGTTGACAAAGTACCTAGCCAAAGATTCCATGAAATCACCTGTTCTTCACTTCGCCACAAGAGCTCTCCGCATATTTCCCACTGAAGTTTTCGCCACTCCTCTTGGTTAGGCAGACCAGGATAGGGCGCGTTCGGGTTCCCACCTCCGGGACCTCCGAATTCGCCTAGCCACATCGGAATATTATACAGTTTTCTCCACGTAACTAGACTGTCAAAAACCTTCATCGAAGTAATGTATGCTCCCCAAAGTTTGATCTGTTCCCATCCACCAGTCCACCAACGATGTGCAGTATAGACCACATTCGACAGCATCAAACCTAGAATGTCAGCAAAATCTGCAATATAATGGGCAGGTGTTTCCCAAATGCAAATATGATCCGGGTCTATCTGACGAACCGCGTTTGTAAGTTCATTGTAGCCCTCTGCATTCCGTCTGGGCGTAGACCTGTAATATGAAACACCAGGTGTACTGCCCCATGCAATGGTTGGTTCATTATAGATTTCATACGCGACAATGTTTGGGTTTCCAATGTAGTATGATGCCATCTCCTGCCAAGATTGCAACAACAGCGGATTCACTGGGTCTCCAATATCAGCCAACGCGCTCGAGCCGTCAAACCCGACTTTCTTGAACATTTGAGGTTGACTACCATGATAATCAAGAATAGATTTAATCCCGTTCTGAGCCAGCAAATTGACAACTGCATCCATCTTCGTGTAGTCGAGATCGTCTGCGCCTGGCCGCAGTTCTACAGGTTCATTAAGAAGTGTATCCCATGAAAACTTGAAGGCAAGACGCATTACGTTAAATCCGGCCTGTTGAGCTAAAGGGATGTAAAGGTTTTGGTAGGCTGAGAGACATTCGTTAAGCGATGCTGCATGAAGAAAGTAGCTTCCTCCAGCGCCTCTCCATAGGACCTCTTTTCCTGTTTCAACATCAGTTATTCTATCGCCAACAACACGATGTGGCATTACCATTCATCTCTGAGTATAATGTCTCGGTAAAGCTTTAAGTAGTTTTCAGCCATTTTTTCTCTGGAGAAGAGTTCCGCGTTCTTCCTGCACATTGCTGGCGTGATTCTGCCAAGGTCAGATAATGCGTTCGCCATGCTGTCTACATCTGAACATAGTATTCCGCCCTGCTTAACAGTTTCAGCTATGCCACCATCAGGCAAAGCCACGACCGGCGTTCCCACAGCCAAAGCTTCTACAACATGAAGCCCGAAAGGTTCTCCCCAACTGCTCGGCACTACGAGAGCTTTCGCGTTTTGCAGATACTTCAACTTCGTCTCATGCGAAACCTCACCTACAAACCGAATCTTTTCTCCATCACAAAGGCTCTTGACCCGCTCCACATATGCTGGGTCGTCTATGAAGCTTGTACAGCCTACAACGTCTAAGCTCATATTCGCTTTCTTAGCAACCTCAACCGCCAAGTGAGGAGCCTTGATGTTGGCGATTCTGCCCAAAAACAGCAGCCTATCACCCTTTACTCGTTGAAGCGGGTACTTTTCTAGGTTTACCCCGTTATGCACGCTTCTCGCAGAGAACCCCTGAGAAGCATAGACTCTTACCATCCAATCTGAAATAGCCACAAAGTTCAGCTTGAACGGCGGAACCCCACGTTTCCACCATTCCAAGTTCAAGCCTCCATGGTGAGTGTGAACCACTTTGAGCTGTGGATTGACAGTTTTGGCCAGATACTCGAAGCCAAACCAGTCAGAACCATGAACAACATCAAACTCTTTCAGCAGGTCCTTGTATATTTCATACGTTTTTCTTTCAGCTTTCACCCAGTCGATGTTCACGTTCATCAAAGGTGGACCGAACTCGACAATCTTGCAACCTTCAACCTTTGAACCGTCAGCAGCAAAAACAGTAACATCATGACCCAACTCTGCAAGAGCTTCCCCGAGATCAGCAACAATCATTTCTAAACCACCATACATCAAAGGTGGCGTCGTAAAGTAGGGAGTTGAAATCAACGCTATCTTCAATTTTGAATCTGACGTCAACTTCACTTTTGCTTTCAGACTTATTTCTTGTTTGACTTCAGGCTTCTTCCCCTCTACGTAACAGCTCAATGTTGGATACATAGAAACAGTCTGCTTCTCAACAACAGAGGAATGTGACTTGAACGGAGTCATCTGTTCAACTTCAACAAAACCAGCTTCTCCCAACGCGGTCTTGAGAGCGCCAAAATCGTAAATAGTCTTGTGGCCGGCGAGTAAAAGGTGAAATAATGCTTCGGCCTCGTCTGCTGCCTTCTCAACGTTAATATTGACGTGTCTGAAATCCATGATTTTATGTTTCAAGTAGGAATCACATAATACCTTAGGGTCTGGAACTGCGAAACGCAGCAAACCGTTCGGCTTCAACACCCGGAAACATTCCCTCAGAAACCTGGTGCCTTCAGTCCTGTCTAAATGTTCAACAAAATGCGAAGCAAGTATGATGTCAACTGAATTGTCAGGTTTAGGGATTCCCTTGGTAGCGTCAGCTTGCTTGAAAATGTATCCGTTTTGTCTAGCCCATTCCGTTAGGTCTTGAATATCAATGTTCTCCCAGCCGTAATGGAAACAGTCTAGAAAACAGCCGAGATTCAGTTTCACTAGCCCATCAGCTTGAGGCAACTCTATCATCGTTTGCTCCATCTTCTTCGCTTCTTCAAAACTCATGATCTCAACGGGGTAGTCGGGAGCATACTCCTTGAACTTGGCAAGCCAAGCTTCTTTAGACCAGAAAGTTCGGTGTGTTATGTCAATGTCCTGAGGTGTCTTCTCGAAGGTTATGGTGAGGTAGGCTCTGTTGGAAACTCGCGCCATCTCTTTCATAACCGTTGGAATTTCCTCTTCAGTCAGATGCTCCATGAAACTCATCGAAACGCATAAGTCGAATTCCTTGTCTTTGAAGGGCCAAGGAGTCTTTCTTGCGTCATGGAACACAAAATTGTCCGTGGCTCTAGTGTGAAAACAGTGATCGGAAATGTCCATACACACTGCCAGAATGCCTAGTTCAGCTTCTAAATGCTTGCAGATGTAGCCTCTTGCACCACCGACATCGAGAATGCTTGCTGGCTTCTTTTCCTTTATTGCTTTAGTCATTCTCCAATGCGTAACAAAGTCTCTGTAGAGTCCAAGGTAGCCTGTTCCGTCGCCTTCAAAATAGCCTCTCGTGTAAGGATGTTGACTCATTCTTTAATCACCTGTTCAATTTTTTTCTGTAGCACCAAGAGGACAGTTGCGTTTGGTCCAATTTGCTGGAATGCAACTTCTTCAGGCACTTCATCCCCAATGTTGTATGCTCCGATTTTTCCGCTTGCGAAAAACCTAGTTTTGAGTATGTTGAATTTCCCGACTATTCTATTCTTTAGAGCATTCTTATCGTACACGCGCCAGTCAAGATGTACGCGGTAGATTCCGACTGGCACTGTAAGGTAAACTTTTCCGCCATTTCGAAGTGCATTATAGACGTTTTCCATCGTCAGTATATCGCCATCTGCATAAGGCGTTTCACCGTAGGCTCCTAAACCGATATGCTCTATAGTTGACAAGGATACGATAGTATCAAATGGAGAACCGAACTCTAGAAGGTTGAAGTTGCATTGGATAAAGGTGAAGTTTAAGGGCAAATTCACTCTGTTCATATACGGCTTCAGATCGACACCAAACACGGTGTAGCCAGCTAACGCAAGAATGTTAGAGACAGGCTCATCGTTGGCTCCTATCTCTAAGACCATAGAAGGTGTCGGCTCATTGAATTCTTGGGCAAACACGAAAACGTCTGCATCACTGGTATGATGATAATTTTTGGGATTATAATGACTTTTGAAAAGCTCAAGAAGAGTCATGGCTCTGCCCGATCCTTTGATTGCTTGAATGGTTAAGTCTGTTTGGCATCGGGGAAGAGGAGCAACATCGACAGTTGCAAATCCTGCCTCTTTGAATAGCTTAACAGCGTATTCTGGACTGAAACCGCATTTGTGGCTATTGTCCGCGTAGTCGAGGTTTCCGAATATCATACAACTAAAGTTTTCATCCCAAACTTGGGAGTTCGCCACTACTTTGCACTGTTCAAGAAGGTTAGCCGTGATGATGACTGCTTTTCCATTAGCTTTCAAAACTCGGTACATCTCCCTTATCAAATTTCGGATGTTCCGCCATGAAACATGTTCGATGCAATAAGCTGAGTAAACCATGTCATACTCATTCGAAGGAAGAGGAAGTGGCTTTTCAATGTCGCAGACGACATCTACAGTTTCCATCGGGCGAACATCTACGTTGACTCCATTACCATATTTTCTGCAATATGTTGGCTTGTCACCGCCACCTATTTCTATCACCGTAAATCTTTGTTCCGCCATTTCTCTTATCCTCCAAACGTACAAGATTTGCACAATTCTATTTCGTCCCGTAAGCCTTCCACGTGTTTCCTCTGTAACTCCTTCATCTTTTCTCCATTCCAAATATCAAGAACTTTCTCTTTACATGCATCTCCTACCTCTAGCTCTCCATTCGGGTCAAAACAACATGCCACGGCCTTGCCATCCCACAAAATTGCCATAGACCCAAAAATGGTGAAACATGAAATAGGATAAGGAAACGTCTTCTGCAACTCTGGATTAATCTGTTTATTCGCCATAATACTATGCGTCTGTGCTAAATCTTGCCACTTTTCATTGAACAAATGATTCTCATAATCAGTCATAAATGGAGGCGTATTCGTTGTTCCAACCGCTATCCTCAAATCATTCCTTAAAGGCTTCAACACTTTTATGAACCTGTTTATTTTCTCCATGTTCTCGGCTGGTAAACCTATCAGTCTCTCATAAGTCTCATCAAAAAATCCGTACACACTGAAACTTAAATATTTCAATGTGGAAATCTGAGCCAGCTTCACAGCATCATCTGTTTCTAACGGATACCCGTTTGTCGGAATAGCTATACTCGTATTGGGCAACTTCTCCTCTATCTCCTTCAAAATCTCAAACCAATCCTTCCTCAAGAAAAACTCGCCATAATGAGCTGGAACAATCTCATTCATCGGCTTCTCCCATCCAGCCGACTCATCCAAAATCTTGCTTATCAGTTCCCGCGACATTTCTCCCTTCTTCCTCTTTATGTACCTGTACCCGCAGAACACGCAGTTTGCGCAACATTGGGCAGTCATTTCTAAATGTAAATTTGGAGACTTGTACATCTTCACGTTACTTATGGCTCCATTGAACTCTTTCATTTTCAAATAAATACCTCCTCAACGTCAATCTCGACACCAAGCCAAGCCCAAGACCCATACCGAATATGCTCTATGCTGAAAGGCAAGCCCAGTTTCTCCAGCTCGCTCTTTATGGTATCTACATTGTAAAACCTGACGTGCCCTGGATTCCAGAATGGCTTCAGCTCAGGCGGCCAAGACCACTCATCTGGAACAGTAATAATTACTTTCTTCTTAGCAACCCTTACGGCCTCTCTAAGAGTCTTTTGCGGCTCCGCAACATGCTCCAAGAGCTCACCTTCGCATACAACATCAAAACTGTCATCATTGAATGGAAGATCCTCCGCATTTGCCTGAAAATCAGGAAAAATTTCCAGCTTGGGATTTATTTGCTTATCTACAGTCGTAACCTTGAAATCCGTACCTTTCCACACTGGATTCTCGGCGCACCCAACTTCAAGAACAGTGTCTTCTAACTTAACCCTACTACGCACCCATTCTATACGATGCATGTACACGTTGGACACTTAGCACCCCTCAGATATGAGACTCTCATATTTCTTCTCAATTATTTCCCAAGAAAACTGCTCAGACTTAACTCTAGCATTCTTGCCCATACGAACAATTTCGTCAGGATGCTCGAAAAAGAAACGGATCTTCTCTGCCAATATGACAGGATCCCGGATTGGAACCACAAAGCCTTCCTTTCCATCCTCAACTATTTCGTGTACTCCCGCTCCATCTGTTACGATAACTGGACGTGCGTTTGCCATTGCGTCAAGAACTGGAATCCCAAACCCCTCTGTCACGCTTGGCTGAACCAGAATAGAGATTGACTTGTGGAACACTTTTTCGTCTGGAACATATCCTGCCCCGCCCAGTCGCTCCGTCCCTTGGCCTGCTATAAAGATTCGTGCGTTCGGCAGCTTCAGGCTATTCCATGCTTGCACTAGGTAAATGTGGCCTTTGTCAGGTCCACTTTGACCAAGAGCACCAACTGTGAATGTTTCTGGATACAATGCTGGTTCTTTAGGTATGTTGCAGCCATGCCTTATTACTGTTGGATCTTTCGTTAGCTGAAGCTTCTGTTTGATGTAGTCAGCACTCATCTTGCTCGGACAAATCACGATGTCAGCAATTTTGATGTGGTGACTATATATGCTCCACAAGTAGGGATCGGTCATGTGAATGTACGGGTACTGACCACACAGTTTGATATGTTCTTCTACACTACGTTCCAAACTGTGAGCTGGAACAGTAGCGAAGATTCTTGTTCCCTGCTTCTTTAGGTAGTCTGCTGTGAGTCCAAATGGTACTCCATAAAAATGTGCCAACTCAAACGGAGCCTCATTCCTATTCCTAAGTGTCCACAAACAGAAATAATCGTTCAGGAAAGGCGACTGCTCACTCATTGAAACTACAAGCGATGGATTAAGCGCCTTGATTTCGTGCAGAGCAACAACTCCTCCCCCCGATCCCTCAGACGGCTTTGCAGTCGTGACATAAACAGCATTTTTCATAATTAAACGTCCTGCGTGTTGACTTTTCCGTCTTTACAGAGAACCTTGAAGCCGCCAAGATGCGACAGTTGCACAACAGTCAAAACCCGCGTTTCAAACCCGTACCTCGCAAAAAGCTCACACGCATAGAAGTCTTCTGAAGGCGCCACTTCTTTCCATGTGAACCAGGGAGGCGGAACCGTTTCGAAAACTTCCCTCTTTATGAGTACGAAGCCAAATCCTATCACTGCTACTTTAAGCCAGTTTCCAGACCAACTCTCAATACTCAGATAGCCTACTCCGCCAGGGTTTTTCATCCACATCGCATACGGATATTGCCCTTTCTGTTTTTTAGCCCGATACAAACCGCTTGCGATTGGCGCGTTACATGAAAGCAACATTCTTACTGCCTCATTTATGTCCGAAGGACTCTCCGCAATAACGTCAGAATCCAAAAAAAGAATATGCGTAACAGCCTTGTCAGACAAGGCCGATTTAACAAGCTCATTCCTATGTGTATCAAGATTTAATATACCCCTCGAGAGCCTAGGCGTCTTCGCAAAATCAGGCTGCGGAATATACCGCAACGGTCCCCAAGTGCTTTCAACCCACTCCATACTAACGGAGGACCAATGTGGCACGCAAATAGCTACACAAGGAATTGTATTTTTGGGTTTTTCACCTTCGCCCCATGCCATAGTTAATCTCCTACAAACGAAGTTATTTTCTCAACTATTTCACTCTCGGAAAATCTGTCTAACTCATCATCCCAGAGTATGATGCAATCATAACCAAACTGTGAAAAATGAGCAAGTCTCCCCCAGTACTGACTCTTCCAAGGAATGTCGTCTTTATAAGTGACTACGGGGTCGTGATAAATCCTGCCGAAAACCTCAATAAGCAGTTTTCTGTCGCTATGAATGAAGTCTGGGCAGAGCCCGCCAATAATTACTTTGCCATTTCCAACATATTTGAAGTTGAGGTTATGATGTTGTATGATATCTATTAATTTCCGCTCTGGACGTGTAGGTCTCTTTGATAGTGCTTCAAGAACCTTTCTAATTGTTCTATCACGGTAATGTGGGTCTTTCCATGCATTTATCAGATAGCTATACGCAGGATTGTTTTTGCCTTTACGTTCTTCACTGAAGAATCTTTTAACTTGATAATTGTTTTCTTTTGTTTTCCCATATATCCAAGGTTTATTGCCTTTAGTGTATTGTCCAGTATTTTTCTGCTGACGTGTGGTTCTTAGACAGTCTTTATCTTTTCGTAGCTTTAATTCACTAGCCTTTTGGCGGATAGCAGTTTTCGCCCGTTTCAAAATCTTGACAATGTTTTCATTTTCTGTTTTTGGAAAAATGGTTCTCAGTAAGAGTATTTCTTCTTCGGTCCACCTAGTTTTCCTGTTCAACCAAGCTTTTTTCAATGCTTCACTATGTTTCTCTGATTGTCCTCGCCAACCAACATGCCTTCTGATTGGGCATATCGCAACGCTAGTTTTGACAGGCTGATTCTCTCTCAACTGTGTAGTACCCTCAAACCATGCCATCTAATTCACAAATGTATTCTTGACAATAATACTTAAAAAACTATTGGTCTCATATTGGTAGGACATGCAGGCTTCAATAATGCTGCCTTGCAGCCTTATAGTATTCTTGGAAAATCTCTGGCGCGGTCAAAGCGCGGTTGAACAGTCGAACCTCATCCATATCACCCTTTAGTGGATATAGGGTTCCAGCTAAGTCATATGTTCCAAGTATCTTTTTTCGACTTGTTGATGGAAAAACTGGAACCCCAAGCATATTATGCGTCGAAAACCATATGCCATCCCTGTAGAAATCTATGGTTTTACCAGCATAATCAACGACAACCCCCATATGCACCCACGTATCAGCGTATCCAACAAAGAAAGCTGGCGATGACCCCCACCTAAAAACTGTACCATCAGCATATTGCCAAATCAACGCCCATGGTGTACCATCAGTTAAACAAAAGAGAAATCCAACGGTAAATGACTGTGCTTCATCACTTAAAAAAGTCTGATAATCAATAGCATTATGAACCCGAACCCAAGCTACAAAACTAAGTGCCGTACCAGATAAAGGAAACGCGGCATCAGAGTATGCTCTACCATCTACTCCATCAAAAGCAAGTGCGTTTTCCATGACTCCAGAAGCCCATGACGCTCCCTCATAAGCCGTTGCGTCTCTGTGGAACGGACCCAAGTCTCTTACGATTGTCCCTACTCCCTCGTGAAATGGAAAGTAAAATTGGAGCCCATCCAAATAAGACTCCACGAGCCTATCTCGAACCAGAAGCCTAGTGGGAGCCAGAAGCCTAGTTGGAACCAAACTTTCTTCTTGCCCATAATATAAGAGACCATCATATCCAGAGTCGTATGAGGCATCAATCCATTCCGCAGTTCTAATTATCTTACTTATGCGAATTTCATCCAGTAGCCCATCCCATGCTCGGTCCGCTTGAGGCCATCTGTTTCCAATATACCCGTTTCCAACATCGGTTTCATGAGTTCCAACAGGTGTTCCACCTTCAGTTACAACCGTCGGGTCCCCATCAATATACATCAGCGGGTCGTTCAAAACATTTCCATCGTCATATGTCACGACTACATACATCAAAGTGCCCAACACAATTGTGTTATTTCCCGTATGCCAATATCCATCGGCAGTGCTAAAATGTTGGAACCAGTTTAGACACTCTGTACCTTCCAGTGCGCCACCCACGTCAGTTATATACCATATTTTGCCGCTGCCTTTATGCCAGATTCTACCAAAAGTTCCGCCTCCCCAGCCATCAGGCCATATCCATGCTTCTATGGTTATATGCTCAATATCTTTTATCGAAGCTCCAGTTCCACAATCTATATAGTCGCCATCAGGAGCTGGTAGGCCGTCAAACTCTTGTGAATCTCCAATCGGACCACTTATGTCCAACAGGGGTTCATCGGCGGCTTTTTTGGTTCCATCATTATGATTGCTGGTGCTGTCTTTAACGGTTGAAGTGGTAGCATCCATCATGTGACAAACAAGAACATAGTCTGTGTCCCACACGTTTTCGGCTGGCGTCGAGTTTATGTCACCGACGAAAACATCATTATCAGGATGGTTCTTGTCATAATACAAGTAAATCACTGTTGAAGGTGCTACATCACTAACATTCGGGACTTTGGTCCACAACCATGCTTCTTCGTTTAAGTCATCCCATTTCTCAATCTCAACGTAACACTCAGTGACACCATCATCAATCGTTACAGCTATCTTCTTCCGATTCGCAGCTACTAAAAGTTCGTCAAAAACAAAAGTCACGTCTGCAGCACTTATACCTGAAGCAGCGGATAGCTGAAGCAACACAGGAAAATCTACGAGAGCAGCATCAACTGTCGCATTATCTATTGTTATCTTGACCCTGTTCTTCCACCCGACCAGCCAGCCCACTTACCACTCAGCTCCGCATTAAGCGTCCTGCACTCCAAGATACGTTAAGCGATCTCCTGAAACTTCAGCGCACGCCCACACTCTGCCAATGTCGTTGATGTCAATGTTGATTGCTTCGCCAGGCTCCAACAGGAAACCACAACCAGAATACGGCTTGTCTCCTGCCGCTTCGCCTCCCAAGTAAATGTCGCCACTGTTAATGCTCAACGCTTTCACGGTAACGCTCATTACCGCTTTAGACACGAGCATTTGACCAGCCGAAGCCGCCGTTACCGCCATGGGATTTCCGCTTGTTATCCCGTATACGGCAGTCGGACCCTGAATGTCAACAACTGTACCGGAACGAATCCAGACTCCTGAAGTTAGAATCAAACCAGAAAGTGTAGTAATACCCACGATGACGGCTTGACCTGAAACTAGGCTTTGACCAGAAGCAAGGACCAGTCCAGAAAGCCACGTTGCATTGAGGAAGCCTGACATCAGGATCACTCCTGACTGAACAATCACCTGCAAACCAGAAGCAACCGTCACAGACTGACCACTAATCAAACGTAAACCAGACAATGTGGCAGTGCCAACAATGACTCCCTGACCAGAAACAAGACTTTGACCAGAAGCCAAGTACAGTCCAGAAAGCCACGTTGCATTGAGGAAGCCTGACATCAGGATCACTCCTGACTGAACAATCACTTGTAGTCCAGAAGCAATCGTAACGCCTAAGCCTGATTGTGGAATGCAGGTAATACCTGAACGTAAGTAAAGACCAGACAACGTTGCAGTACCAACGATAACAGCTTGGCCAGAAATTAGGCTTTGACCAGAAGCAAGATACAGTCCAGACAGCCACGTTGCATTGATTACGCCTGATAGGAGAATCACGCCTGACTGAACAGTAACGCCGATGCCTGAAGCGATATAGATGCCTGAACATACGCAGACCATCTGACCCGAAATTAACACGCCAATACCGCTTTGAATCTGAACGCCAACGCCTGAAGCCGTGTAAGTGCCAGAAGCGGCTGCTGCTACAACCCAGATTCCTGATGCTAGATAGACTCCTGACTCGACAAACACATGTTGACCGCTTATGAGGACGCCGACACCAGACTGAACGACTACGCCTACGCCTGAAGCCGTGTAAGTGCCAGAAGCGGCAGCGGCTACGACAAAGATTCCTGACGCCAAATATACTCCAGACGCTATCCCCGCCGTAACGAAAACACCTGACTCCACAAAAACGTGTTCACCACTGATGAGGTACACTCCGCTGGCATGCCCCTGAATGTCAACAGGAACCATTATTGTCGCGGTATCTATCCTGATAGCTAATCTTCCTTCACTGTCTACAAGAAGCTGAGAGATTTTTCCAGAATTTCGGGTTACTCCAACAGGCTCATATACACCAGCAATTACGTCTGCCCCTGACGCTATAGAGACTCCGCTCTGAATTATTACCCCAATGCCAGAAGCGAACCAAATACCCGACTGCGGGATAACACTGAGACCAGACTGAACCGTCACGCCTGTACCCGAAGCAATCGACACAGACTGACCACTGATTAGCCGCAGACCAGAAAGCGTTGCAGGATCAATCGTCACCGACTGACCACTAATCAAACGAAGACCAGACAACGTGGCAGTGCCAACGATAACAGCTTGACCAGAAACAAGGCTTTGACCAGAAGCCAAATACAAGCCAGAAAGCCAAGTTGCGTTGATTACGCCTGAAAGCAAGATGAGCCCAGACTGAACGGTGACACCTGTTCCCGAAGCAACCGTCACAGATTGCCCACTAATTAATCGCAGTCCTGACAATGTTGCGGTGCCAACAATGACGGCTTGACCAGAAATGAGACTCTGCCCAGAAGCAAGGTATAGTCCTGAAAGCCATGTAGCGTTGATTACGCCTGAAAGCAAGATTAGACCAGACTGGACGGTGACACCGAGTCCTGAAGCAACCGTTACGGACTGACCACTAATCAGGCGAAGACCAGACAACTGAGCAGGATCAACCGTCACGCCAACGCCGGAAGCGGTGTAAGCACCTGACTCAACGAAAACGTGCTCCCCACTAATCTTGACTACTTCACCGCTGATCTTGACAACTTCTCCAGAAACCTTGACGACTTCACCGCTGATTTTGGCGATTACAGTGTCTCCGCTAATGAGAGCTCTGATTTGACCTGAAATTTGGCCTCCTCTGGCGCCTGCTTCTTGACTCATGGCTATCTGACCGCGAATATTCTCAGATTAGCAGTTTCTCCGGCGTTACATTGAAAATGCATGAGTCGTATTTTGGCATCGTGCAAATCAATTATTTTCCATTCTCCAGCAGTTATTGCAGCTGTTCCAAGACCTTGCTTGTTGATAGCGTAACGAACAGGGTTCGGACCGTCATTATGCACGTCGACAGACTGGAAAGCCTCAGTGAAGGTCAAAGGCTTCAACGTGCTTAACACTTGAAGTTCGAAAGAGTCGCTTATTCCCACCGGTTTCCGCGCCATTTCCGTATACATTTTCTCTAAAACGTCACCTTGCTCAAGCAATCTATCATTCGTAGTCTGCAACAGAACCGCTATGTCACCGAGCAGGCCAGTCATTTCATCCTGCATCACAGCGCTTAAAACTTCAGGAGTAACTTTACCCTCTATTCTTCTCTTAACTCTATCCCGCAGTTCCTCAACGTTTTGGCCTAGCCTCTTGTCTGTGCTGCTCACTTAGCCCTTCACCCAGTCTGCTCGACTTCTCTATGAACAGTGATCTTTCTGTCTCTTCCCTTATAGTCTGTCCATTCCCAAGTTTCCAAGTTATGCGCCCTTGCAACGTCTGGAAGTGCAGCTTGAACCTGTGACGTTCCTGGCAACGCTAGTTTTCTGCCTTGAAAAAGGGCCAAAAGCCTATTGAGAAAAGGAAATGTCCACAGCCCAAAGGGACCCACAATCTCTTCTGTCATGTTGAACCCTCTTCATTCTGCGTCACCTTCCTATGAACAACAACGTTGGCAAGTCTGCCCTTCGCATCTCTGACAAGCTCCCATGATTCCTCGTTGTTCTGTGTTACCCTATCAGTCAACGCTTCCCTCTGCACCGCACCAGTATTCGGCAAAGCAGCTCTCTTCTGAGAGAACATTTGAATAAGCATGTTCAACAATGGGAATCGCCAAAAACCCAAAGGACCTCTAATTTCTGACATTGAAAGTGACCTCTACCTAGTCTATGTAGAGGCAAACATTAAAAGGTTTATTGCTAGTCCTCGCCTGGAAAGGGAATAGCGGCCTGAGCTTTCTTTTTCTTCACTATGTTCCTATCCAAAAACAAACGTCTCTCTACCTGTTCTCTGATCTCTTTCTGTAGTTCCTGGCACTCTTCTATTGCCTTAAACACATTCGATAACCCTTCCTTCTCAGGCACCGAGGCACACTGACGCAGATAATCTTCTACAACGCTTATCAACTTTGTAATCTGCTGTTCCAGTTCCGGATCTCTTTCGCCGAGCCTGTACAAGTCAATCTTATCCTTCAACATTACCAAACCGTCTGCTTCTATCTTCGACTGTTTCCTCAAAGCCTTAATGTCTTCTTTGAGCTCAAGAGCAGTAACGATCTGGTTCACACGTTGCTTCGAAGTCCAGCCTTTCTTGACTCCACATTCCACGCATACGGCGTCTCCGCTGTCAGTCTGATAATAAACCCATATTCCGAAGGCAATTTCTTTCTTACAATCTCCACAATGAGTATCGATCGGAGAACGCATGAGCTTAACTACGCCTTCTTCAGCTGACGGCATTAAAGCGGATCCTCCCATTCTGTTGTGCAGGTTCCCTGAGGAACCAAAACAATCTTTATTCCATCTGGCAACGGTTTGTCAACTTGTCTCACGTCCACAAAAGGAACCTCCTTAGTGAATCCTAGAATCGCAACCTGATTATAAAATCTTCTTTCCTTCGGATGAAAAACCATTCTAAACACGTCCTTATCCGCAAGAATGCTCACTTTTTTCAAAACATCAACTATTGTTGCTCCGTCTTGCAGGTCAAAACAGAATTCTTTCTGGACAAACTCGGAGTTTCGAACCTCTACTTTGACACTGACCATTGTTACTGCCTCTTAACAAATATGCTTTCAAATATAAAAAAGGGGAATTAATTTTTGAATACTGATTGGGTCGAACCATCCTCGCCATGCCAAACACTGCCTAATCTCGCCCAAGCGGGCTTGACAGGACCCCGCCGGACCTTGAATAGGCAAACCGAACATCGCCAAGCATCGCCTCACCAAGCATTACCTTGCTGCACCAGGCCAAGAATAACCAAGCATTACCTTGCCATGCCCTGCCAAGACACGCAGTACAGAGCCCCACCGAACCCAACTCGACCACACCTCGAATCGCCGCGCCGGGAATAACCAAACCATGCAGCCACGCCTCGCCTAGCACTCCTTGCCTAACCTCGCCTAGCCCCACACTGCTCCGCCTCGAACAGCCAAACCAAGCCCTTCCTCACTGGACCCCACAACACAATGGCATACTACGCCTAGCCGAGCCCCGCCAAGCCGTGAACAGCCAAACCCTGCGCTACCGGACTTCGCCTCGCATAACTTCGCCGTGCCTCGAATAGCCAAACCATGCCCAGCACCACTCCACCACACCTCACCTCGCATTGCAACACCAGGAATAGCCAAACATTGCAACACAAGGCTGCACACTACAGGACAAGGCTTAGCCCGACTCTGCATTGCCACACATTGCCCCGAATAGCCAAACCAAACAGCGCCGGACATGACAGTGCCACAGCCCACAGAGGCAGACCCGACCAGGAATAGCCAAACATCGCTGGACCGAACTCTGCATTGCCAAGCAATACCCCGCCTAACCAGACCGCGAATAGCCAAACCAAGCATCGCCTCACAACGCCAGGCCAGGCATAACGCGACTCTACCAGGCTTCACCACGAATAGCCAAGCCAAACCTTGCATGGCTTCGCAGTGCTGAGCCTCACCGAACTGTGCCCGACAGAGCACCGCCCGACAGAGCACTGCCATACTGCGCCGGACCTCGAATAGCCTTACCGAACCCCGCAATGCAGGACCTAGCACAGCATCGCTATACCGTACAGCACTGAACCAAGGCGGACCATGAATAGCCAAACATTACCCAACCGAGCACAACATCACTGCACCACGCCTTGCTATACCGTGCCGAGAGTAGCCAAACCGAACATCGCATCGCTATGCAGTACCAAACAGGACACTACTCAACCTAGCCGGACCTTGAATAGCCGGACCTTGAATAGCCAAACTATACCTTGCAGAGCAGAACTTAGCATAGCTCCACATCACCTAACTGTGCTACGCTCGACCACGAATAGCCAAACCCCACCCAACTACGCACAGCCTAGCACCACGCTACCCAGCCAAGCATCGCCTTGCCTCGAAATGCCGCGAGTTAAATGGCCATCGTGTCCAACCAGTCTTTGAGTTCTCTGAGTTTTTTCGCTACGTTTTTGTTGTCGACTTCAATCCATCCTCCCTTCAGTATGGCCAGTAGTTGTTCAATCAGTTTGATCTGACTCTCGCCTGTGATAGTGGTTTGCTCTTGCTTAGTTATAATGAGCTTCTTTTTGTCAAGGTGAGCAAAAGTGCTTTTTAACGTAACGTCTTCTGGACCTACCCGGATTATTCGTTGTTTTGCAAGCTTTTCAAGATAGCCGGTCTCCATGTTCAGAAGAACAGCGACATTTGCGAGTTTCATTGTTTTCTTTAGCTTCTTGTAGATTTCCAGCTTCTCGTAAAGGCTCAGCTGTCTGCCATGGATCATGTTGCGTCTGACCGCTTCAATGAAGGCGTCGGTAAGATTCTTGCATTCTATAAGCTCAACTTCAACCTCCTTATCCAATGGAAAACCACTCTTCTTAAAAAAGAGATGAAGGGCATTGAAACGGTGTACGCCATCAACGATCACGTGTTTAGCCTGAATTTTGGCAACTGTTATTGGCGGAAACTTCGAATCAGCAAGCATAGCACGATAGTAGGTCTGTGTTGTTTTCCAGTTGACCATGCTTCGAGGATAAATGGATTTTTCATGGACCAACGAATTCAACGGAAGTCCAATGAGCTTAACAGAACTCAGCACAGTAGAACTCATACTTCTTCAACCGTCCATTCCGTGATTTCGAACGTTCCGAAGTGTCCTGAATGTTGCGGTCTGAAATCCAAGATTCCAACGACGTGGCCTCCGATGTCAAGGACTCTCTTGAACTGACTGGGTGGATGTGGACAGTACGCCGTGTTATAGCCTATTGTGAATTCGGCTTGCCATTCTGGTATCACAGCTCTCGCTTTCGGAACAGCACTGTGCATTATGACCACACGCCTTACGTCGACCTTGTACTCCTCCAATCTTTTGCCTTCTTTATCTAAGATTGGAATTTGAGACGGTTGTATGTCCAATACACCTGAGATCAATTGCCTAAGCGGAGGAGTTCCCCTTGGAACTTTGACCCATGACGACGCCCCTCTCATGCATCCTGTAATAGCTTCAGCCGGAATGTACAATGTTCCATCATCCTGCGTGTATGCGCTTTTCTCAGCGTCTGCTTTGACATCGTAGTCCTTTCCTGCAGACCTAAGAGTCTTCTTTTCAAACATACCTTTCGGATTGTTCATCAGCAAAGGACTCAAACCCGTAATGCCGACTTTAACCCTAAAAGTCGTGATGGTTTCCTTATCTGCAGTCTTTTTCTTTTTCTCCATTTTCACATTCTCCATTATTTTCACCTCCTATCCTCCGAGGCAATCGCAAAATCTTTGCCTTCCCTCGTCTCAACCTTGACTTTCTCTGCACTTACCAAGACCGCTAAATATCCTTGCGTTGTTTTCTCGGTAGTGCCATTACGCATGCAGAATTCTGTCAAGATTTCTGAAACCGGTTTGCGAGGGTTTTTCTTGATGTCCTGGAGTAATTGGTCTATCCTCTGTTTCCTAGATTTGATGAAGAAGTTTTTTTCTCCATTTGTTTTAGCCATTACATTCCTCTCTCTCTCTCTCTCTCTCTTAGAGGTTATATAAAAACTTTGGCATGGATGGCTAAACACTAAGTACTGTGCTTCCGTTCAATCTCGTCTAGTTTTTTCTTCATTTGGTCTGGTGGCAGATTGATGATGTCTCTCATTTTCTTCAGAGATTCCCTAGTCTCTGGACTAATTTCTTCATGTTTTATCTTTTTGGAAATCTCTTCAGCCTCTTCAAAGATACGTTTGGTCTCTTCGCTAGGGACCCGCTCCATCTTCTTGCGAAATTCCTTTGCGTGTTTACCCTTCAGTTGTGGCATTTGTTAAACCCCATTAACGCTTTTCTGGACTTCTTAGGAAGCATTTCTCTTCAACGTCAAGAATCCTCAATGTAGCCTCCACATAGCTAATGTGCTCTTCTAGTTGATTTTGCTGCCAGACTTGAATGTTAGGTCTGTCTGCTTTCAATCGCTCAAGTTGCTGGTTTAGATGTTTCCTAATTATCTCAAAATCTTCTTTCAACTTTGGTGTGCAAACTCCCATATTCAACCACCTGTTCTATCATCAAATAAATCATCAGTCCTCACCTCAGGTAGTTCGCCATCCCTTTTCATTAAATAAAGACACGTTTTGCAGGTTACTTCGCCTGTATTTTTTGTCATGTTATCTCTATCAACTGCGAGGTCGTTGCATTTGTATGTTGGTCGTCCTTGGAACCATCGAGATGGTACTTCAAAGTGAAGTTTTGTCATACTAAGCCTCATTAACTCTTTTTCTTGCGTCGACACCCATCACAGTCTTCCTTTGTTACAAGGGCTCCTGCAAATCTGCCGTCCTTACTAAGGCAGATAGCGCCCTTGTCTTTGCATCCATCATCAACAAGTACCAGCCCCTTTCTTTGAAGCCACTCGGCCAATGGAAAAGAAAGCCGATACTCAAATGGCTTAACACCCGGCTTAACACCCCGCTGATTCACGTTTCTCTGCCTTCTTTCAATTAATTCACTTTCAATCAAAGCTCTTAGCACCTGCTGAACCCGTGAAGCAGACACCCACATTCGACCTAAGATTTCCTCGACTGTTTTCCATTTTGGATAGAATAACCATAGTCCTAATACTATCCTTGGACCGCCAGCTACAAATAACAAACGATCTATTTCCATTTGTTAAGCCTCATTAACGCTTTTCTTTTCTCGTTTTCTACGAAATTGTTCTTTGATTTCTTGCTCTACTTTTACCGTCCACTCAGTCCACTTTGGACATTCTGGAAATGGATTCAACAGATTGTTGAAAGGACAATCTGTATTATGACGCGGGCAGGCGCAACACGGAGAGCCTGGTGTGCAAACTCCCATATTCAACCGCCTGTTCTATCATCAAATAAATCATCAGCCGACACCTCAGGTAGTTCGCCATCCCTTTTCATTAAATAAAGACACGTTTTGCAGGTTACTTCACCTGTATTTTTTGTCATGTTATCTCTATCAACTGCAAGGTCGTTGCATTTGTATGTTGGTCGTCCTTGGAACCATCTAGATGGTACTTCAAAGTGAAGTTTTGTCATACTAAGCCTCATTAACACTTAGACGGTTCTTGCTTTCGACAACTCCAAGACCGCTATTGAATAACTTTTTAAGGTCTCAGGCCTGACGAATGGATACATCTTCTTAGCATGGAGAAGTATCGAGTCTATTGTTTCAGGTTGAAGACCTTTAACAGCTTCTTGTAGTTCTCTGATGCGCCTTTCTCTTATGTTCATCACTATTCCCTCTTCACATCAAGTCGGATGGGAATTCTTGAAGGAATATCGCATGGTCTTC
>Ga0315288_10002374_pt1 | contig 24392 bp, 23 predicted proteins | sample YL17G11_20_MG_FD_203454 | JGI IMG/M metagenome (GOLD analysis project Ga0315288, IMG submission 203454) | Sediment microbial communities from Yellowstone Lake, YNP, Wyoming, USA - YL17G11_20 | ecosystem: Environmental > Aquatic > Freshwater > Lake > Sediment | place: USA: Wyoming | collected... | reverse complement strand
CGATCCTGGACATGTAGTCGGGCAACGCCAGGTCGCAGTTGGCTTGAACGAACAGCAAGGCGATGGAAAACAGGATCATCGCAAGATACGGTTTCAAGTATCGAATCAATCGCAGCATCGGGTTGCGGCTCCTCTATCCAGTCCTTGCGGGTTGAGGCTCGGACGGCGCTTCGAGCCGGTTGGCTTTTTCGATCAGGATTTTCAGCGCGTCGACGATCTGCTCCTTTTCGCCGGCGGAGAGGGTTTGTGCCAGGTCGTCCAACCATCCCTGGTGGGCATGAAAGCTTTCCTGCAGAATGTGGCGGCCTTTTTCGGTGAGCACGATCTGTTTCACGCGCCGGTCGTGGGGCGCTTCCGAGCGCAGGATCACTCCCTGTTGCACCAGGCGCTCCAGCATCTGGCTGGCCGCGGCGCTGGTGATCCCGAGACCTTCGCCCAGATCGGAAACTCCTCCGGCGCCTCGATGGATGTGAAACAAGGCACCCACCTGGGGCATCGAAATGCCACTTTCCCTGGAATAACGGATAAAATTGTGCATCGAACGGCGCATGAAAACTTCTATCCAGTTCCGGAGGGTGGCCACAAAAGGATCGGTTGTCGGCATATGGTTAACCCTTCTTAATATTTAATAAGGCAATAGACTATCAGGATTGGAATCATTCGGCAACCCCACCGGAAACCAACGGAAGGCAGAGTTCCGCAACCCGAAAACAAAGGCGGAAGCTACGGGGGTACATCAAGAACTCTTGCTGCTGAAAGCTCCTCCTGTAGGTCACGAGAATAGCCGAGAGTAAGAACAGGTCTTCTAAAATACCTCCTGGAATCTAAAGACTATGTATGTCGGAAAAAAATTACTATTTCCCGACATTGGCCAATAAGAAAACAAAACTCACTAAATGTCCTTGAGGGCTTACCCAAATGAGACATGCAAATGAATTCGCGAGGTAACTAGGGAGGCCACCGCTAGTCGTCTTGCTTGTGCGTCACCCCAATAACCGTCCACGCAATGTGCCAGAGCTGTGTAGCGCTTGAAGCACGGTTAAGGATCTCCTTGCTTCTCTGTGGCTCTTCAAGGTAGGTAAAAACTCAATCACCAGTTGACCTTATACAGCCAAGAACATCTGGCTTCAATCCCTCATAGGTAGGTTACAAAACAGATTGGTCGGTGGACTTTGACTTAGAGAGCAAGCGCGAGATCATCCGTATGAAGAACGAAGAAAGTGGCGAATGGGAAGAACACTAGACCAGGGATTACATCTTTGAATACGAGTAGAAATTCTTCCGTTCCAAGAAGGAACGCTCGCTGGAACTGATTAGCGTTTTTTAGGAATGCGCGCCGCAGCGTCACAAGATGGCAGTGAAGGTGGTAGGTATCTTCAGTAATGTTACAATGACCATTATGGAGGTGAAAGTATGAGCCAGCCAATTCCGATAAACCCCTCGGTTTTCCGATGGGCGCGCGAAACGGCGGGTATGTCTTTAGACGATGTCGCCCGCAAACTCGACCGGAAAAGCATCACCACAAAAACGGTTGCTGCATGGGAAAGAGGTGAAGGCTCTCCAACCTACGCACAGTTGGAAGAACTCGCTTATCTGATTTTCAAGCGTCCTTTGGCGTTGTTCTTTTTTCCGGAACCACCAGTGGAAGAAACGCCCAGACAAGCATTTCGCAGCTTGCCAAAATCAGAAATCGAACTGATGTCTCCGAGAATGTACTTGTTGTTAAGGCAAGCCAAAGCCATGCAGATCAACCTCGATGAGCTGTACGGTGGCGTCAATCCGACGGAAAAGCAAATTGTGCGGGACCTCAAGTTCACCCCTAAGGATTCGACCATAGAGCTAGCCACCTCCGTTCGCGGTTACCTCGGCATATCACTGAGCGATCAACTCAAGTGGAAAACTGGGGAAGAGGCCTTTGCATCTTGGCGCATTGCACTTGAGTCTTGCGGCCTTTTCGTCTTCAAGGAGGCGTTCAGGCACGCTCCAGTTTCGGGATTCTGCCTATACGACACGCACTTCCCGCTGATCTATGTCAACAACAGCAAACCCTACACCCGCCAAATCTTCACCCTCTTTCATGAGTTGGCTCATCTCTTGTCGGGAACGGGCGGTATCGACAAGCCGATCGAAACATACATCAACGCCCTGCAGGGCGACAATAAGAGAATCGAGGTTCTGTGCAATCACTTTGCTGCGTTCTTCCTGGTTCCTGAAGACGATTTCGATCATCGGATCCAACGGATACCGATTACCGAGGACAGCGTTACTCAATTAGCTGACACGTACAATGTGAGCCGCGAAGTGATTCTGCGCCGGCTGCTGGACAAGAGCGAGGTAACGCAACAGATTTACGAGCAGATGGCAGAACGGTGGATAAATGAAGCGAAGAGGAGAACAGGCAAGGGAGGCGACTATTACTACACCAAAGGTGCTTACCTTGGCGACCGCTATTTGGAGTTGGCTTTCGACCGTTGGTATCAAAGGAAAATCTCTGTCGATCAACTCGCTGACTATCTTGGAGTGAAGACTACATATATCAAAGGCATGGAAGCCCTGCTTTCTGCAAAGTGGGCTGCTGCATGATCTACGTATTCGATAGCAGCACTCTGATCGATCTATTCCGGAACTTCTATCACCAACGTTTTCCGTCACTGTGGGACATATTCGACCAGTCAGTCATGACCAGAACCATCATCTCCGTTCGCGATGTCGCGAAAGAGGTGGAGGCCTATGATGACCGCCTGTCGAAATGGGCTAAGAACAATCGATACTTTTTTCAGTTGCCTGTTGCTGGTGAATTCGCCTTCGTGAAAGAAATATTTGCAGTTCCCCATTTCCGTTCTTTGGTGCGCAAACAGCAGATTCTGCAGGGCAAACCAGTTTCCGATCCATTCGTGATTGCCAAAGCGAAGGTCGTAGAAGGTTGTGTAGTCGCGGAGGAACACTTCAAACCGCACGCATCGCAAATTCCAAATATCTGCAGGCATTTCGGTGTTGAATGTGTGGACCTGGAAGGTTTCATGGAAAGAGAAGACTGGACGTTCTAACGTGAGGTAACATATGGCTTAGACAAAGCTTTTCCTGAATCGCCTATGAACCATTAATCGGTAATATGTCCTTCTTTTCGTTTACACACCCTCTACCTTATATGATTCATCTCATCCAACTCTAGTGGATTAGAACAAGGTATTTCCATTTAGTCAGAATCCACTGGATAGTTAACTACCAGGGGATTGTCGTTGTATATAACTGGGATGGCCTGAGATTGCGATTGTATTCCCAGTACCTTACAAGCAGACCGCCACCGGTGGGCGTGTAAAGTCCGAATATATTCTCCCTCTTCTCATCTTGTAACAGGTTGACATTTCCACCGCTGCTACCGCAGCCGATGACCGTCAGAGTAAGCCCGATTTCTCCCCAATTTACATCTCTATTGCCCTGTGGTGCCCGCGCAATAGAGCCCAAGACAGGAATGTGTTGATGCCCATGAAGGCAGAACTTGATTCCAACATTGGTCAACTGTGAAATGAACGTGAGCTTCGTTCAAGAGTTAAAAAGCTATTTTGAGCCTTTTTGGCAAAATAAATAGGAGAAATAAACCCTATCCTTCGATACCTTGTCGATCATGCCCCGATGCCGGTGGTCTGCTCGCAGAACTTGGTTTCGGCAGTACAAGGCTCTCAGGTTTTGTCCCTGGTTGTTGGCTAGCTTCCCCGATCGATAGATGAACGATCGTGCATTCGTCCATGCTTACCGGTTCACCGCATTGCTTCACCCTTCTAAATACTCAATACACGATTCGGCAACCCCCACCGGAGACCAACGGAAGGCAGAGTTCCGCAACCCGAAAACAAAGGCGGAAGCTACGGGGGTACGTAAAGAGCTTCCGCCTGCTTAAAGGGGAGGTGCTGCAGGGATATTATAGTACGAATGCTCGGTGACTAGGAAATTAATATGATGTCCCGGATGATTGGGGCGCAAGGTTCCCCACCACGGGATACTTCGTGATGGCACTTTTGGCATGGCGCAGATAATAGACGTCGGATAGATCCCGCCCCGCCTGGTGGGAAAAATGAAGACCGTTTCGGAATATCCGCGTGATGTCATAGACCACACCATCGACCGCCACATAGGCCGGGTTGCCATTTCGGCCGTTGTACTGCGCCAACTGGGTGAGCGTGAAGGTGCGTTCGCCGGCCAGGCTGTTTGACGGCAGTTGTGATGGCGGTGGTTCTGGCACAAGAGTCTGCACTGGAGCTTGACTGGGGGAAGGGGAAGCCGAAGGAGTCAGCGATGGCGGGGGGTCCGTCACCGAAGCCTCCGCGATGATCGTGCTACCACCATTGGTCGGTACTTGGTAGACCCGGTCCAGGAAGAGAGTACTGAAGAAGAAGAGGATGAAAAAGGTAGACCAGGCGATTTTGGCAATCGGCAAGCGCCAGATCTTCCAGCGGATCAAGGCCAAACGAGTGGCATACCCTGCATGCACCAGGAAGGCGATCCCGACCACAATCGGCAAAACGTCAGCATGAACCCGCGTGGCGAATGCCAAATCGATGATCCCCTTGGTCATGCCGTACCCAGTAATGAAGTACAGCATCATGCCAATCAGCAAGACCCAGGCGGCGATGCGATCGATCTTGCGCCAAAGCTTCATCGGCTGGTACCCCTGGGTAGGAATCCTTGGTCGCCCATGGCAAAGGCCAACCTTCGATCTCCTGCGGTCATCCACACTTCGAAAACAAAGACATCCTCCTCTGGAAAAATGCGTTTGACCTATTCAAGCGTTGCTAGATGAAGGATGAAGCAAATTTAGGCAAAGAAGCAGTAAAGTTTTGGGATCCAAGATTCCTGGCGTTACCGGATGATTCTTGCTTCCGGTAGTTTCCACAAGAAAAAGGAGGTGATACCCATTTCATCAAACGGACGGGGCACCGGCATTTCTCCGACGCCCCTGTCATTCGTTCCCATCTTGATGCAGAGGAAAGGAACGACATAGATAAAGTAGCACTGTTGGAGACAGTACACAACTGTCCATGCTCAATAGCGACTCGATGTCCCACGCTGGGCCCTGATCGCAACGCACATTTTGTCGGCCAGAAGGGAGCCATGGGCACTGCCTTGATCCCTCTGTCGCGGTGGAGACTGGGAATCGGTCAGGAGGTGAGGGACAGGAGGGTCTTCGCTCCTTATGGGTGGACAAAGAAGGTTGTGAAATGGCAGACATCAATTTATAATCCCACTTGTTGACGCGCCCATAGCTCAATTGGATAGAGCGACAGACTACGGATCTGTAGGTTGCGGGTTCGACTCCTGTTGGGCGCGCCACATTATTTCCAGGAACTTTCTGCCCCCGAACTCGTCCAATTTGTAAGAGCATTAGATTTGTCAGGAGGTGTGACGCATGAGCAAATGGATCGGTGCGGTGATTGCACTGGCGCTTCTGCTGGCGCCGACAGCGGTGTGGGCGGACGGAGGCTTCTTCCCGCCCCAACATCCGATGGAAGAACCCGATCAGATGGCCCTGCTGTCTTGGCAAGATGGGCAGGAAACGATGCTGCTGCAAGTGTCTTTTGCCGGGCAAGATCCGGATTTCGCTTGGCTGGTGCCTTTGCCTGCCGAGCCCCAGGTGGAGGAGGGTCCTTTTGGCGTGTTCTCCGACCTGCAAGCGCTGACCGCCCGGCTGGAACTGCGCGACGAGATCTGGCTATCTCGCGACAGCGGCCTGGAAGAGAAGGGGGTTCAATTGAGCGCGCCAACGGAAGCCGGTACGGGTGTAAGCGTGCTGCAATGGAAACAGGTCGGCTTACTCGAAACGACGGTCCTGACCGCCCGCAAGGGGTGGGAGCTGGAGTTCTGGCTGACCGATCACGGCTATACGGTGCCGCCGGGAGCAGCCACCCTCTTTGATGGTTACCTGCAAAAGGGCTGGGTATTCCTGGCAATGCGGGTGAATGTGAGGCCCTTGCTGATGGAGGAGGGGAGTCCGGTGGAGGGTTTGGTTCAACCCCTGCTGTTGCACTTTTCCTCGCCGGAATGGGTCTATCCTTTGCGCATCAGTGCCTTAAACGGCTCACCCAGCCAAATCACCCTTTACCTGGCGGGGGAGCACAAGGCAATGGTGGACGGCTTTGGCCTGGATTGGGCCAATAGCTTGGACACCAGGGACGGAGGTTATCCTTCGCTGGTTTCCTTCTGGCGGATGCATTTGACCTCTCTCCCCTACCTCACCCGCCTGGGCGCCACCATGTTTCCCGAACAGATGACCGCGGACTTAGTGATTCGCCAGGCAGCCTCCGACGAGCCGTTTCGTCGGGTGGTGACATATACATCGCACTGGTCGGCGCTCTACCTGGAAGCGATGGCCTCCCGCTTCGTGTTGCGGGCCTATCCGGACGGCGCGGTTTACCCGGACCGGTCCTGCGGGCGGGCGGAAGGAACGGCCATGCTCGGGCGTCTGTTGCAGTTGTCTTGGGCGCTTCCAGCCGAGCCGGCATTCACCGATGTGGCGCCGGGGTACTGGGCCGCACAAGAGATCGGCCAGGCCAAAGCGGCGGGCGTGGTGGAAGGCTATCCTTCCGGCGAGTTTGCTCCAGAGGAAGCGCTGACTCGGGCGGAATGGGTGACCATGCTCATGCGTACCATCCAAACTCCGACGGAAAGTGAAACCTATGACCGGACGCCCTTATACTTCCCGGATGTGAATCCGGGGTATTGGGCTTTCGCTGTTGTACAGAAGGCAGCGCAGGCCGGCATCGTACGCGGTTATCCCGACGGCAGCTTCCAGCCCGACGGTCAGATCACCCGGGCCGAGGTGGCGGCCACCCTCAGTCGCGTACTGCTGCAGATGCCCTAGCTTCGAATTCCACACGATCGTTCCGACGGGCGCCTTTCAGCGCCCGTTTCGTTTCCTGGGTGATATAATGAGGCTTCCTTGTACCGGGAGAACACGAACCACTGATGACGAACGAACCTGCTCCGCCTGAAAAAACTCAAGACCGCGTCACGCCGGCACGGCGCTCACGGGCCATGGCCTTCATTTTGCTGCTGGGGTTGGTGTCCCTTTTCGGTGACGTGACCTACGAGGGCGCCCATTCCTTCCTGGGACCCTATCTCTCCATCCTGGGAGCCAGCGCGGCCGCCGTCGGGTTTGCCACAGGTTTGGGTGATTTCGTGGGCTACTCTCTGCGCTTGCTCTCCGGCTGGTTCGCGGACCGCACCGGCCAGTATTGGCTGATGACCTTCATCGGTTACGCCCTCAATCTATTGGCGGTACCGCTGTTGGCTCTGGCCGGACGGTGGGAGGTGGCGGCGGCCCTGGTGGTGTTGGAGCGTTTTGGCAAGGCCATCCGCACGCCCTCGCGCGATACCATGCTGTCCCATGCCACCAATGTAGTGGGCCGCGGTTGGGGCTTCGGCGTGCATGAGGCAATGGACCAGATCGGTGCCATCCTGGGGCCGCTGCTGATGTCGCTGGTGATCTACCTGAAGCTCGGCTACCGGGAGGGTTATGCCTTGCTGGCGATCCCGGCCGGGCTGGCCCTGCTCTGCCTGGTCGTCGCCCGCATCAACTTCCCTCGACCCCGGCTGCTGGAGTCGCAGGAAGCCTTCCTGTCGGAGAAGAAGCCTCGCCTGAACTCCATTTTTTGGCTGTACTCGGCTTTCATCGGCTTGGCGGTGTTTGGCTTCGCCAACTTCCAGTTGATCTCCTACCACTTCAACGCGGCTGCGGTGGTACCGGACGTGCAGATCCCCCTCTTCTTCGCGATTGCGATGGGGGTGGACGGAGTCTTCGCCTTGCTGGTGGGGCGGCTCTACGACCGGTTGGGGTTATCGATGCTGCTAGCCGCCCCGCTGCTGACGATCCCCATTCCCTTCCTGGCTTTTTCCCAGTCCTACGGATTGGCCGTGGGGGCGGTGGTGCTGTGGGGAGCGGTGATGGGCATCCAGGAGACGATCATGCGCGCCGCGGTGGCGGATCTGACCCATATCTCTCGGCGCGGCTTCGGTTTCGGCATCTTCAACACGATCTACGGCCTGGCACTACTGGCCGGCAACACGCTGATGGGGTTCCTCTATGGTTTCAATCCGACCTGGATCGCCTATCCGGTGGTCGCGACGGAGATCGCTTCGCTGCCATTTATCCTGGCGATCATCCGTCGACGGCGGGTTTTGGAATCGGATGGATAGGCGATGAACTTCCTTCGCAATTACTGGCAGCGCATCCACGGCTTTTCCTTCAACTGTCAGCTGTTTCTGGCCTATCAGGTCGTCTGGGGTACCGCCTTCGGCGTGGTGATCCTGTTGATGAACCTGTACCTGGCGGAGCTGGGGTTGTCCAAGGACCAGATCGCCCTGGTCTCCTCCGTCCGTTTCTTTTCTTCCGGCCTGCTGGCCATCCCCATCGCTCTCCTGTTAGAACGGCGCCCGCGCAAGGGGCCGATGATAGTTTCCTCGGTGTTGCAGGCGGTCTGCACGCTAGCCTTTTGCTTTACCACCAACTACCCCCTGTTATTGGTGGAGAGCTTCCTGTTGGGGGTGTCCGGTATCGGTCTGACGGTGTTGTTACCGCCCTTTCTGATGGAGAATTCGCAGGAAGGGGAGCGCACCCACCTGTTCAGCGTATTCGCAGCCTCGTTTTGGGCCTCCAACATGCTGGGAAGCGCCCTGGGTGGTTTTCTGCCGGTCTGGTTCGCCGGCATTGCCCTGGGCGCAGGCCTGGCCGGTCAATTCCGGGTGACCCTGGTGGTGATGACCGCCCTGACGCTGGTCTTCACCCTGCTCTTGTTCCGCCTGAGACCAGCCCCGCCGGCGGCGGCTTCGCGGGACCCTACCGTTCCCACGGGCAGCAACGAATCTCCCGTACACCGAGCAATCCCCAAATTCCTCCTAGTGGAGATCCTGATCTTCCTGGGAGCGGGATTGTTCATGCCATTCATGAACTTGTATTTCTTCACCCGCTTCGGGTTATCCTCCGGGGAGATCGGCGTGATCTTCACCATCGGTTCCGGCCTGGCTCTGTTGGCCACGCTGGCTGCTCCATTCCTGGCTGAACGGCTGGGCAAGGTGCGCGCTACCGTGCTCTGTCAGGTCTTCTCCTTGCCCTTGCTGATCGGCCTGGCCCTGGTGGGAAACCCGATCATGGCCGCCGCGTTGTACATCGTTCGTCTGGCGTTGATGAACATGAGCAACCCTTTGATGGATTCCTTCGCCATGGAGATTGTGCCGCCCCGGCTGCGGGTGACATTCACCAGCATGCTTCGTTCGACCCAACCCTTGGCCTGGGCCGCGATGGGTCCGGTGGCGGGAGTCCTGATGGAAGGCGCGGGCTTCTCGATCCAGTTCTACATCGGAGCCGGCCTCTACGCGCTGGCCCTGTTGACGCTGCTTGGGTTTTTCGGCCGGGTGGAAAAGCGACGCGGCACCGGTGCTGCTCCCTCTTAGCGGCAGTTGGTGCAACCCGGGCTGGGACAACTGCCATCGGAACACTCCAGCTGAAGGGTGGTGTGAGCGATGGCGAACGTTTCCTGCAAGCCCAAATTGACCGATTGCGCGATCTCGTTGGCCACACTGACCGGCTGATCGTCCAGCACCAGGTGGGCGCTTAAGGCGGCCGTGCCGGACGACAGGGACCAGATGTGTAGATGATGCAGATCACGCACCCCGGGCACCTCTCGCAAATACCGTTCGATCTCCTCCAACTTCAGACCGGATGGCGCGCCTTCGTGCAGGATGTTTAACCCCTCTTTCAACACCCCATAGGCGGACCAGATAATGAACACTCCGATCAACAACGAGAGCAGCGGGTCCAGGAAGGTCCAGCCAAAGAAGGCAATCGCCAAACCGGCCAGAATGACCGCCAGCGATTGTCCGGCGTCCAGCAGCAAGTGGAGGAACGCACTGCGCAGGTTCAGGCTGTGCTTGGCTTCCGAGCGCAGCAGCAAGGCGGAGGCCAGGTTGGCGGCGAACGCCACCAAGGCGACCAGGGTCACCGAAAATCCCGCCAGATCCGGTGGGGAAAGCAAGGTGATCACGGCCCGATAAAGGATATACCCGGCCACGCCAACCAGCAGCAGCGCATTGATCACGGAGATGGTGACTTCCAACCGGCCGTAGCCGTACGTTTTGACGGCATTCGGTTTCCAGCGCAGCGCTCGCTGACCGACCCAGCTTAGGATCAGGGCGAACAGATCGGTCAAATTGTGCAGGGCGTCGGCGATCAGGGCCAGACTACCGATCCAGAGCCCCGCTACGATCTCCACGGCCGGAATCAATCCGTTCAAAAGGATCGCCCACCACAGTTTGCGTTCGGTTCGATTAAGAAGTGGATGCTCGTGTGCGTGCGCCATACGGGCCTGATTGTAGCGAAACCGGGGTCCGCTTGAAAGTGACCCACGCAGGCTCTATGGTGGAGGGATGGACCCTCGCAGTGACCGGTATTGGATGAAGCTGGCTTTGGCGCAAGCGCGCAAATCGCTGCCGGACGATGTGCCGGTGGGCGCCCTGGTGGTGAGGGAGAACATCCTGCTGGGCCGTGGCCACAACCAGCGAGAGCGGCGGATAGATCCGACCCTGCACGCAGAAATCCTGGCCTTGCGCGCGGCCGCCAGGAATCTGGGGAACTGGTATCTGGACGATTGCACGCTCTACGTGACGCTGGAACCCTGCCCGATGTGCGCCGGCGCCTTATTCCAGGCTCGGCTGGCCCGGGTGGTTTGGGGGGCGGCCGACCCCAAGGGAGGAGCCTTCGGCGGGGTAGTCGATCTCAATGCCTATCCCTTTCCCCATCATCTGCAGGTGGAAGGCGGTGTACTGGCCCAGGAGTGTGCTACACTACTGCGTGATTTTTTTCGCGCGCGGAGAGGTGGCTGAGCGGTTGAAAGCGGCGGTCTCGAAAACCGTTAAGCCTCATACGGGGCTTCGTGGGTTCAAATCCCACCCTCTCCGCCAATCGATGCATTGGCATAAACATCCTGGCTTCCTTTTCTGATACCAGTCGGATCCTGATTGACCGGTGGAGGGTCGCAGGATTGCCGAAAAAAGGAGAGGGAGCATTCACCAGGGCGGTGATGCTCCCTCAGGGGGAAAAGGGAGGGTCAGGACAAGGAAAGTCTTGTCGAATAAATTAGACGGAAAACCCGCAAAAAAAGTTCATTTTACGGATCGACAGGACGGTTGGCCTTTGGAGGAACCTCTGACGGGTTCAAGGCCTGCTTTTTCATCAATCGCCGGCGACGCAGAATCAACCAGGCCAATCCACCGAGGAGGATCAGGCCCAAACCGATCACGACCCACAATATCGGTCCGTGCATCGCCTGGTAGATCGCCTCCCAGTTATTGCCCAACAACAAGCCCAACCAAGCGAATAGCCAGCACCAAAGCAGTGACCCCAGCGTGGAGAGGAGCAGAAAAAGTCCAATGTTTAGCCGGGTGGAGCCGGCCGGATAGGAGACGAGGCCGCGCACTACGGGTAGGAGGCGGGCCCAGAACACTACGTTCTGCCCGTAGTGGGCAAACCAGCGGATCGCTCGATCCATGCTATTGGGCGAAATGAAAAGAAACCGACCGACTTTATGAATTGCCTGATCTCCCCATTTGCGACCGATCCAATAGGATAATAACGAACCCGCCGTACAACCCAAAGTGCCGGCGGTCACTGCCTCCCACATTTCCATCTGGCCAATGCTCACCAGGAAACCGGCCAAAGGCATGATGATTTCTGACGGCAAGGGTGCTCCCATGCTCTCGACAGTCATGGTAAGGAAGACTGCCCAGGAGCCGAAGTTCATCACGAGCATACGGAGGTACTCTGTGATTTGCTCAAACATATCGGTAGAATAGCGAGGAACTCGATTGATGCGCAAACGGACACTGCTGATGCAATGGGAATTTTTTCCCGGCCGCGTCAGTATCTACGATATGGAAGTTGCCAAAGGAGACCAGATGCCTACACCAAGCAAGGAGCAAGTCCTGGAAGCACTGCGGGAAGTCTATGACCCGGAAATCCCAATCAACGTGGTCGATCTAGGCATGATTTACGATCTCATCATTGAGGGCGACAAGGTTTCGGTGAAAATGTCTCTTACCACACCCGGCTGCCCACTGGCCGGCTCCATCACTGATGATGTCAAGAGCCACCTGTTGCGGGTAGATGGGGTGCAGGAAGCAGACGTGCAGTTGGTTTGGGATCCGCCTTGGACACCGGAGCGCATTGATCGCGACGCCCTGAATCGTTTGTTTGATCAGCGCAAACCCGCCCAGGAGCCTCACCCCTAACCACGGTTCCTGCAAGAGACGGCTCTCTTATGGGCAATGCTGCGGAGGACAAGGGGCGCTTTCGTCCAGGATTGGTCTGACAACAAAGGCGCCTGTCACTGATCCCGCCACCGTTTCCCTGTTTTTGGCAACACCACGCTTGCGCACCGACCCTAAAAAAAGTGATCTCTGCAAATTTTCCGCCCATCGCAGGGAGCTGGATCTCGGTTCCAGGTGCGAGCAATCCTCGCTTGCCGGACCGATCCAAACTCCCTGGGACGGAGAAAAAGGACATGGAGCCAAGGGCTTCCCTTGGCGCTTACGCGTTTACCGTTTCCGCTTGAAGCGGAGGGCTTTCCTGCGCTTTTTCAGTTTGTGCTTGGTGATTGCTTTTCGACGCTTTTTGATGACTGAGCCCATCGTTACTCCCTGAAACGGGTATCGTTGTCAAGCGGGAAGTGTAGCAGAAACCGCGGGGATTGGAAAGAGGCCGCCTCGTTTCATCAGTTGATACGGTGGCTAGGACGGGAATCAATCGACTGCCTACGTGTTAAACTAACCGGAGAGTCACTGTTGGAGGAGCAATGAGATTTCGTCTGTTCAAAATCAAGGGGATCACGATCAATATTCATATCACTTGGTTGATCGTGTTTTTCCTTTTCACCTGGAGTTTGGCTTCCGGATATTTTCCGGCAGTGCTCCCCGGCTGGACTGGGGCCGCCTACTGGGCAGTGGGGGCACTGGCCACCGTATTGCTCTTCGCGGGGGTTTTGCTGCACGAACTGGCTCATTCATTGGTTTCGATCCGTAGGAAAATCAAAGTGGAGAGCATCACCCTCTTTATTTTTGGCGGGGTGTCTTCCATCGAGAGAGAACCGCAAGATCCCACATCGGAGCTAATGATCGCCTTGGCTGGCCCCCTGGTCAGCCTGGTGATTGCCGGGTTGTCCTATCTAATCGCCACCTTTAGCCCGGAACCGATTTCGTCGGCGCTGTTCTCCTATCTGTTCTGGATCAACCTCGTCCTGGCCGGTTTCAATTTGATTCCGGCTTTTCCCTTGGATGGTGGCCGAGTGTTGCGCGCGATTCTTTGGAAGGTGAAGAAGGATCAGCGCAAGGCTACCCGGATCGCTTCCGTCGTCGGGCTCGTGTTCGCCTATCTCCTGATCCTACTGGGGTTTTTCTGGCTGCTCCGCGGCGATCTGATCGATGGGATTTGGTTCATCATCCTGGGGTGGTTTCTGCAATCCTCTACGGAAGGAAGCTATCAACAACTGGTGGTCAGGCAATCACTGGAAGGCTTGCAGGTTCAGCAGATCATGTCCAAGGAACTCCTGATGGTGCCACCAAACATCAGCCTGGACCAACTGGCCCAAGAGCACTTCCTGGACCGAACGGAAACGTCCTTTCTGGTGGCCTGGGCAGACCAGATTGAAGGAATCGTCACCCTGTCCGATATGCGCAAAGTACCGCGGGAGCAGTGGGCCCGGGAGACCGTGCGTACCGTGATGACGCCTCTCGACCAAGTGGAGAAGGTGTCGCCCGGCGATTCGACCTATGATGCCCTGATGAAAATGACTGCGCGCGGCGTTGGCCGCCTACCGGTGATGGAGAACGGTCAGATCGTGGGCATCATCACCCGCCAGGGATTGTTGGATGCCATCCGCATCCGGGCGGAACTGAGAAATCGAGACAACCTCGGGGGGACAAAATGAAAGTGGAATATCCGATCACATTCTTTTATTACAAGGACTTGCAGACCGTCCTTCCCTTCTATCGCGACATTCTGCAGTTTGAACTGGCGGTGGATCAGGGTTGGTGCAAGATCTTACGTGTGTCTCCCACAGCGTACATCGGCCTGGTGAATGAAGCAAAGGGTTCCCTGAAAGCCACGGCGGACAAACCGGTGCTCTTCACGTTGGTCGTAGATGACGTGGACGCCTGGTATGCCTATCTCCAGACAAAGGACGTGTGCCTGCTGGGAGAACCGGTGCTACATACCGATATCGGAGTCTATGCCTTCTTCTTGCAGGATCCCAGCGGATACCGTTTGGAGATCCAGCAGTTCATCCAGGAACCAACAAGCGGGTGATCACCCGCTTGTTGGTTCATCTTTTGGCCTGCTCCTCTATTTCTTGATTTCCTGGTACCAATTCTCCGGGTACTCGTCCGCCCGGTTGTCGGCGGAAGGGGCGAGTACATTTTCCAGATTTCTAAAGCCAGAATTGTCCATCGAGTACTATCGCAGCAGAACCTTTCAAGCCAATACTGAGGATATTGTCTGGATCACCTCGGATCTCAACCTCAGCTTGACCAGGACGCCCTACAAGGTGACCTTGCTCTAAACGCAAGAAAGGTTTTTCAGATAAATGATAGTGGTAAACAAAAGCTGCCATGGATCCGGATCCGGCGCCACAAAACGGGTCTTCCCCCACTCCATCCGGGTCAAACATGCGAGCAAAAGCGTCAGCGTTGCTTGAAAACGACTCCAGACAAAAAAGGAAAGCAGTGGAAACGCCTACCTTCTGCAGTAGGGAGCAGACTTGAATGTATTTGGATTCAGCTCTAAGCATTGCATCGAGAGTTCGAAGGGGCACGATTAAATAGGGTGCGCCAGTACTCACTACTTGAACAGGTACATCATCCCGGAGATCTGATGGCAGTAAATTGAAGCAAGCAGCTACTTCATCTGATGGGACGGTCTCTCCGAAAAAAGGTGCGGGTAGTGTCATCACTACCTGGATCGGCTGACCTGATTCTGCTGCAATTTCAACAGGGTAAACACCGATTTGGAACTCAAACTGAATCGTGGTTCGTTTGGCTGAGCATTTGATATAACCTTTCTCTGCTAGAAGGAAGGCGGTCGCAATGGTAGGGTGACCAGCAAATGGAATTTCTTTTTTCGGACTGAAGAAACGCAAACGAAAATCAGCTTGAGTAGACGGAAACACAAATGATGTCTCATTGAGGTTGGTTTCACGGGCAATGAGTTGCATTTGATCGGTGGTCAAACCATCGGCCATTGGTAAAACCGCACATGGGTTTCCCATGAATGGCTGATCGGTAAAAGCGTCGACATAATAAACCGGAAAGGATTTCATTGCAGCCTTTCTCAGTTTCTCCTCTATTTCTTGATTTCCTGGTACCAATTCTCCGGGTACTCGTCCGCCCGGTTGTCGGCGGAAGGGGCGAGTACATCAATCCCCAGGATCTCGGTGATGAAGCATTCCACTACACCCTTGACGATAGAGCCTTTTTCCAAGTGCCCGCTGACCGTAGGTACGTTCCAGGCGCCACCAATTACGGCATGGATGGCAGGGAACGGCTCTTCCTTCCCGTCTTTGCTTGGGCGGGGGTGAATGACGCCACCCATCGCCCCTACCATGGACAGGTTTTCAAAGACAGCCGGCGCTTCCCAGTGCCAGTTGCTGGGATCATTCTTGTCCGGGATCCACATCAGCAATTTGGCAGGCTGCAGCCCGCCCATGAAAGCGGCGTGGATCTTGGCGAAACGGACGTTGTGATCCTTGGCAAACTGCTGCAGGGCCAGGAAAACATCGGCCCCGGTGGTCATGCGGATAATCCACTCACGACCGCGTTGGGCCTCGACTGCGTGGTAGTCATCCGGCTTGGTGGAATCCAATTCCCATTTTTGCATTTCGTTTCTCCTTTTTTTATCAGACAGTCTCTTCTTCTACTTTGGCATCATCCAAGAACAACACCCCTTCCAGCACCTTCACAGCCGCTCCTCCCACTCTCACCGCGGTAATGCATTTCGGAGTGCCCTCAATCTCCAGTGTGCCGTGACCCGGTCGACCCAGCAAATGCCCCTGCTCCATCAGTAGCCGTGGGCCGGGTTTCAGGCCATAGTGGAACACGTAGGAACCCATGCAACCGGATGCGGAACCGGTGAAGGAATCCTCCGAGGTTCCCCAGGGATCGAGAAAGCGGGCAAAGGTATCGGCCTGGGGGGAAAAGCCTTCTAGCGCAAAGAGGAACACGGCGTGCACGCCCACTTGATCCAATAAACGCTGAAGAGCTGGTCGGTCCATTTCCACCCGCTTCAAGCTGTCTATTTTTGCCGCCGGTGCGATTAAGAACGGCACCCCCGTGCTGACCACCTGTGCGGGAAGCTCCATCAGGTCCACCATCTCCAAGCTCAAAGCCGGTGCCAGCTCCCATCGTTCCACCAAGGGACCAAAGACCGGCGCTTGTTGCGTCATCACGACCTGCGTCGGGTGGCCGTCTCGAACTTGTACGTCTACCGGTAAAACGCCGATGCCAAACTCCACCTGCACCCGGTTCCATTCCTCCGTCAGTGGGATTCGACCCTCCGCGGCCAATTGAAAGCAGGTGGCGATGGTGGGATGGCCTGCGAAGGGCAACTCTTCCCGCGGAGTGAAATACCGGACCCGGAAAGCGGCGCTCTGGGAAGGAAGGACAAAGGAGGTTTCGGAGAGATTGGTCTCCCGGGCAATGGACTGCATCTCCGTATCGGTCAGTCCGACGGCCTCGGGTAGGATCGCGCACGGGTTCCCGGCCAACGGATGGTCCGTGAAGGCATCTACCGTGACGATGCGATAGGTGCGCAAGTTAAATTCTCCCTAGCACCAGGGCAATTAAAGCCATCCGTGCGTACATCCCGTTCTGCACTTGGCGGAAGTAGGCCGCACCGGAGAAAGAGTCCACATCGGTGGTGATCTCGCTTACGCGCGGCAGGGGATGCAAAATAGTCAAACCCGGCTTGCCTGCATCGACCATGGCTCGGGTCAGGACGAAGGCATCCTTCAGCCGCTCGTACTCGGTGGGGTCCACGAAACGCTCTTTCTGGATCCGAGTCATATACACTACGTCGGCCTGTTGCAGCGCCGCGTTGAGGCTGTCGGTCTCCTCGATGGCTATACCACGGGCTACCAGCTCGGTTGCGATCTCAGTCGGCATCGCCAGAGCCGGCGGTGCCACAAACAAGAGGCGGGTGTGGTAGTGCTTTAGCAGCTCCACCAACGCGTGAACGGTGCGACCGTGCTTCAAGTCGCCCACCAGGGCCACGGTCAAGTCTTTCAGGGTACCCTTCTCGGTCTTGATGGTGAGCATGTCCAGCAAGGCTTGCGTGGGATGCTGACCCGCGCCGTCGCCGCCATTGAGGATGGGGACGCTGGCCACTTCTGCCGCTTCCGCGGCCGAGCCAATCCTGGGGTGACGCATGGCGATGACGTCGGTGTATTGACAGACCGTGCGGATGGTATCCTGCAGAGTTTCTCCTTTCGCGCTGGAGGAAGTGCCGGCTTCCGCAAATCCCACCACCGAACCACCCAGCCGTAGCATCGCCGACTCGAAGGAGAGGCGGGTGCGGGTGGAAGGCTCAAAAAACAATGTGCCCAGCACATTGCCGGGGCAGAGATGGAGAGAGGGCCGCGTTTTCAGCTCGTTGCGGAAGTCTTCCGCAACCGCCATCACCCTCTCAATTTCCATTTTGTTGAACTGCTTTCCGCTTAAGATGTGCTTCCCTTTGAAATCCGGCCATTCGTCCATGTTCAATCCCTCATTTCCACTCTGTAATCAGGCGGGACAGGATAGCGATCCCGGCCTGGATTTCTTCCGGCGTCAGCGCGCAGAAGGGCAGGCGGATGAAGCGATCCCCCCGACCGTCGGCGAAGAAACCGCAACCATCGGTGAGGGAAAGACCAGCTTCTTTGCCCCGGCGCAGGAATTCAGCTGCCTGCAGGTCCTTGTTCACGGTCAGACCGATGAAGAAACCCCCCTCCGGTTTCACCCAGCTGGCCAGTCCGTCCATCTTCTGGGCCAAGGCGGCCAACATGGCCTCCATCCGCGGACGGTAGAGGTCGTGCAGCCTTTCAATTTGTGCCGGCAGCCAATCCCGGTCCAGGTATTCGAAAACAGTTGCCTGGGACAACAGTGCCGGCGTGATGTAGGTGTCCTCGGCCCGCTTGACCAGGGGGTCGATGAATTCCTGGGGACCAAACACAGCGCCCACGCGCAATCCGGGGCTCAGCAGCTTGCTGAAGGAGGTAAGCTGCAAGGTGCGCTCGGGAATCAGGGACTGTAGGGTGGGAAGTTCCTTTCCGCAATAGCGCAACTTACGGTACGGGATGTCCTCCACGATCAGCAACTGATAGCGACGGGCGATTTCCGCTACCTTCTGTCGCTTTTCTGCGCTGAGGCTGGAACCGGTGGGATTCTGAAAATCGGTGATCAGGTAAGCCAGTCGCGGTCGGTGAACTTGTACCAGCTGTTCCAGGGCGGCCACATTCAGGCCGTCTTCCTCCATTGGCACGGCCAGCACTTGGGCGCCAGCCCGGCGAAGAACGGTGATCGCCCGGTCATAGGAGGGTCGCTCTACCAGGGCTACACCACCAGGCCCAACGAAAGCCGACGCGATGAAATCCAGGATTTGCAAGGCGCCCTGGCTCACAAGGACTTGTCCCGGTTGGACGCCGTTTTCCGCGGCCATCCGTTCCCGTAGAAGAATGAATCCGCGCGATTGTCCGTATTGCAGGATGGTGTTCCAATGCTTGCCGATCGCATCTTGGGCGCACTCCCGGATCTGATCCACCGGAAACGCTTCCATGGCTGGTACACCGCGGGTGAACGCTATCACGTTGCTTCTCTCCTTCCCCTACCGTAATGTAGTCGGATCCACTTTGCCGGCTTGGGTCGGCAGAAATTGGGCCGATCCAGGGGTTTGGCGGATCTCGCCATGATCAAGCAACACTCGCCCTCGCTGCAGGGAGAAGACGGGCTTACCGAGGCATTCCCGCCCGTCAAAAAGGGTGTAACCGGTCCGGGTGTGTTGCGATGAATGGGTAATGGTGTGGGCTTGTTGCGGATCGAAGAGGACCAGGTCGGCATCCGAATTCACCTGCAGTGCGCCCTTTTTCGGCCAGAGGCCGAAGATTTTGGCCGGGTTTTCGCTCATCACCTGAGCCAAGCGGGGCAAGGAAATCCAACCTCGATTGACCCCTTCATCGTAAACCACCTCCAGCATTGTTTCGCATTCCGGCGAGCCGTATGCGGCTTTGAAGAAGTCATCATCCTGTTTCTTGGCCTTGGCGGCGTGGTCCGAACCAATGGTATCGATCGTGCCGTCCACAAGTCCCTGCCAGAGAGCCAGTCGGTCAGATTCCCGCCGGATGGGCGGGCCGACTTTGGCTAATGCGCCGAACCGTTGATAGACGGCTTCCGTCAAGCCAAGATAGTGCGGGCAGGTTTCGGCGTAGACCCAGCGACCCTCCGCTTTCAGGTGTCGAATCACCTCCACGTTGGCGGCAGCCGTGTTATGCACAATGTAGATCGGGCATCCGGCCACCTGGGCAATACGGATCGCCCGATGGACGGCCTCCGCTTCCAGAATGTCCGGGTTGGTCTGCAGGAACACCTCTTGTTGCAAACGGCCTTCCTTGACCAAGTATTTATCCTCCCAGTAGTCGTTGGCCAGGCCGTTTTCGGCGTGAACCATCAACAGTCCACCCTCTGAAGCCAGCATGTCGGCGGTGGCCGTCAGCCAATAGTCGTCCGTCATCCACTTCAGCTTAGCGTAGGCCATGAAGATCTTGCCGGAGGTAAGGCCCAGGGGAAACATCTGCGGGATCAGCGGCACTTGATTCGCCGCATCAAAAAAGCCGGCATGCAGGCTGAAGTCAAGCATGGAGTGGGCCAAACCCGTGTCCCGAAACCACTTGATGGTGTCCAACATTGGCTGACCCGGTTTGATGTAGGCATAGTGGATCTGATAGGTGATGCCACCGTAAGCTGCTACCTGGGAAATATTTTCCAGGTTGTCTTCGTACACGGGATGAACATGGGCATCGATGAAACCAGGAAAGACCAGTAAATGGGTGGCGTCCACTGTCCGCTTCGCCCGGGCCGGATCAATCCCAGATTCGACTTGCACGATTTTTCCCCCTTCGATGGCAATGTCCGCCTGCCGGATGCCGGTGCCTGTGACAACTAAGCCGCCACAAATTAAAAGGTCCATTGGGTGTTCTTCCCTACAGGCCCGCCACCGCTTCGATCTCCACCAGAGCTTCCGGATCGGGCACCGCCACCACTTGCACCGTGGTGCGGGCCGGGAAATCACCGGGGAAGAATGAGCAATAGGCATCGTTCATTCGGAGGAATAGTTTGATGTCGGTGAGGAACACAGTGATCTTCAACACACTCTCCAGCGAACTGCCGGCAAGTTCCAGCTGGTGGCGGATGTTCTCCATGGCCTGGCGTGTTTGCTCTTCGATGTCGCCCTTGGCGATCTCCCCCGTGGCATGGTTGCGTCCAACGATCCCCGAAACGAAGACAAAGGGGCCAAAGCTGACGGCCGGGGAAAATGGCAGGTTGGGGGACAGTGGTTTCGATACGATCGTTCGGTGATGCTTACAAGATTCGTTCATTGGTGTTCCTCTCTCTGTTGTTGTTCGATCAGACGGCGGTATTTCACCGCATCCACGTTCCGACTTGTCAGGATAAAGACCGTCCGCCGGCCGTGCAAGCTAATCTTTCCCGCCAACGCAGCAGCAAGCCCGACGGCTGCAGCCGGCTCCACGATCAGTTGCTCGTCAGATTGCAAAAAATCCAGAGCCGGTAGGATTTCGCAATCCTCCACCAACTCCACGCGTGTCAGCCGGTCGCGCGTGATCTGGAACGGAAGGCTGCCAAAACCACCGAGTAAACCATCTGCAATGGAAGGCTGGGTTTGGATTTGCTCGTGTGCGACGCCATCGCGCAGGGACATCCAGGCGCCGGGTGCGGCCGCCGGCTCCACGCCAACAATCTGCACGTCCGGTGCAAAATCCTTGACCGCGGCGGTGATCCCGGCTACCAATCCCCCACCCCCGATAGGCACCACAATGGTTTCTACACCGGCTAAATCCTCCAGTACTTCCAATCCGATGGTACCCTGACCGGCAATGATCCAAGGATGGTTGTGCGAATGGACATACGTGGCACCGGTCTCGCGCACGAAAACCTGTGCTTGTTCGAATGCTTCGGCATAAGTTCGACCGCAGAACTCCGTCCGTGCTCCTGTTGCTTGAAGCTTGGCGATCTTGGTCGGGTCTGAATCCTGCGGCAGAAATACGGTCACAGGAGGGTGGCCGAACAGGCTGGAAGCATAGGCCAGGGCGATGCCATGGTTGCCACTGGAGGTGGTCACCAGACCGCTCGGCCGTTGCTGGGCAGAAAGAGCAGCTACCATGTTGACGGCCCCCCGGACTTTGAAGCAACCACAGACCTGCCAGCACTCCATCTTGAAATAGACTGGTGCGCCCAGCCTCTGGCTGAACGGCGCCGAATAGTGCAAAGGAGTGCGGCGAATGTAGGGAGCGATCCGCTGGCGGGCTCGCCAAATCTGGGCGGTTGAGAAGGGAAGGTCAGTGGACATGGGCTTCCTTTTCGCCATTGCTCGGGTTGATCAATCCGCGCCATTGTTGGGGACCGATATTGCGGCCAGTAATCACCAGCACCACGTTTTTATCCGTCACTTTGATTTTTCCGGCCAGAAGCGCAGCCAAACCTACTGCACTCGAGCCTTCCACCAGTAACTGCTCTCGTTCCAGCAATGTCTGCATCGCGAGCAGGATTTCCTCTTCCTCGACCACCACCACCTGCTCGGCCCAGCGCTGCAGCAAAGAAAACGTCGTGGAGCTGGGGCCTCCCAGCAATCCATCGGCCAAGGAAGGTTTGATGGTGATTCGCTCGCAGCAGACTCCTTCCTGCAGCGATAGAAAGGCGCCCGGTGCGGAAGATGGCTCCACCCCGACGATGGCACAGGAGGGAGAGACGGTCTTCACGGCCCCACCGATCCCGGAACAGAGACCTCCAGCGCCGACCGGAACGACAATGATATCGACCTCGGGTAGATCTTCCAAGATTTCCAAGCCGGTGGTTCCGTGCCCGGCGATGACATCAGTGTGATCGTGCTGGATCAAGATCCGATCGTTTTGCTTGGCATAATCCCGCGCTTGTTTCCCTGCCTCAAGAATCGATTCTGCTGCTAACACTGTGTGAGCTCCATGACCCTGGATTTTGGCGATTTTGCTGGGGTCCGCTTCCTTTGGCAAAAAAATCGTGACCGGTATGCCCAGCAACCGGCCGAGGTAAGCCAGGGAGATCCCTTGATTGCCACAAGAAGCGGCCACCAGGCCTTTCTCTCTCTCCACCACATCCAAGGAAGCGATGCGGTTCATCAATCCCCGGATTTTGAAGCTGCCACAAACTTGCCAGCATTCCAGCTTGAGGAAGATTTGCCCGCTCAGTTGGTGGCTCAGACCCGGTGAATGAAGCAAAGGGGTCCGCCATATATACGGCCGGATCCGTTCCCGGGCACGCCAAATTTCGCGAAGCAGGAACCGCTCGCTCATACCTCCAAAACCTTCTCTAGTTCACTCCACGCCTGCTGAAGCGAAAGGTGTGGCAATTTTGGCGGTTGGAAACGATTGATCACGTGCAACTCGCGGAAACCGGATCCCGTAAGCACAACCACCACGGTCTCCCCCGGTCGAATCCGGCCCCTTTCGCGCAGTTTCAGGTACGCCGCGAAGGCAGTGGCTGACGATGGTTCGGGCAGGAGACCATCAGAGCGGGCGATCCATTTTAACGCGGCCATGATCTCGCTATCGGACAATCCCAGGGCAGTGCCGTCGGAATCCCGGATGGCCACCAAGGCTTCCTCTCCATCGACGGCGAAGGCGTGCGCCAATTTCACAGCTACCGTGGGAATTGATTCGTCCAGGGTATGGGCCAATTGGCGCAATTCCTCTTCTGTTACCAGCCCCTTCGCCAGCGCCTGCTGCAGTGCGTTCAAGTGGCCGACTTCCGCCGCCACCATGTGCGGTGCGGACCGGCAACGCCCCATCGCCTTGAGCTCTTGGAAACCGCGCCAGATGGCTGATAGGGTGCCACCACTGCCGCGAGGTACGATGACCCAATCCGGTACTCGCCCCAACTGCTCCCACAGTTCGAAGGCAATGGTCTTGGTTCCTTCGTTCTGATAGGGATTATTCGGGCGGTGCGTAGTGGATTCAAATACATGGAATTTCTGACAAGCTTCTTCGATGAAATCGAGGGCATCCTGGATGGTGCCATCCATGGCAAAAACCGTGGCTCCGTGTGCTAGGATCGGCGCCACCCGCTCCAAAGCGGTATCTGCTGGAACTGCAATGACACAGCGCAGCCCGGCGCGGGCTGAATAAGCGGCTGTGGCCAATCCTGCGCTACCGGTGGAAGCGTTCATGACAGCCTGAAACCCGAGGTATTTCGCCATGGAAAGGCCCACTGTCATGGCTCGATCCTTGATGGAGCCGGTCGGATTTAGGAGCTCCGCTTTCCAAAAGAGGTTCACTTCTTCTCCCAGGCGGCTACGGATCAGAGGTGTATTCCCCTCATCCAGGGTCACAAGCTCTGCATCGGGGGGAACTGGCAGCAATTCGTGAAAACGCCAGAGGGAGCGGGGCTGTTCGTTCCATTTGACCTCCGCTAGCTGGGGATATCGGAAAAAAATCAGTCCCCGGCAGTGCGGGCAGCGTTGCAGGGGCTGATTCAGCGGGTAAGTCTGTCCGCAACGGGAGCAGTACACCTCAACCATGATTAGCCTTTCTTGGAAGCGAAGGCACGGGAAATCCCGCGCGCTTTCATTCGATTCTCCAGGACGGAAGAGAAGCGAGCCATGGGGATCAGGATCACTAAGTAGAGAGCGGTGGCCGCGACCAGCGGGGTTGGATTGGCCAGCCAGGATTGTAGTGTGATTGCGGTTTTCAACAGCTCCAAGATCGCAATCACCGAACAGATGGCGGTGTCCTTCACCATGGCTACATAATTAGAGGCTAAGGGTGGCATCACAACTCGGATGGCTTGGGGAAGAATGACCAAACGCATCGTTTGCATGGTCGTCAATCCCAGAGCGCGCGATGCTTCCACTTGACCGTGATGGATGGACTCAATCCCTGCCCGGAAGATCTCCGAGATATAGGCTGAACTATTCAAGCTCAGTGTTAAGACGCCTGCTACCACGCCAGAAAGAGTAATACCCAGGTAGGGAAATGCATAGTAGATCAGCATCATCAGTACGATGATGGGGATCGCACGAAAGAAATCGACCCAGATTGTGAGGAAGAAATTCAACACCG
>Ga0315288_10002373_pt1 | contig 24393 bp, 14 predicted proteins | sample YL17G11_20_MG_FD_203454 | JGI IMG/M metagenome (GOLD analysis project Ga0315288, IMG submission 203454) | Sediment microbial communities from Yellowstone Lake, YNP, Wyoming, USA - YL17G11_20 | ecosystem: Environmental > Aquatic > Freshwater > Lake > Sediment | place: USA: Wyoming | collected... | reverse complement strand
GCAGGAGATGGACGACCTCAGGTTCGCCTGGCTTGTGTGCAAGCACGTCAAGAGCAACGCCATCGTGATAGCGAAGGACAGGATGCTTCTGGGCGCGGGGGCCGGGCAGATGGACCGTCCGGCGGCCGCCAGACTGGCCATCGAGAAGGCCGGTCCGCGGGCGAAGAGCGCTGTGGCGGCATCGGACGCATTCTTTCCCTTCCCGGACGGCCCGGAACTGCTGATCAGCGCCGGCATAACCGCGATCATCCAGCCCGGCGGCTCACTCCAGGACAAACTGACCGTCGATCTGGTCAACCAGCGTGGCGTGGCGATGGTCTTCACGGGGCAGCGTCACTTCAAACACTGATTTGGGCGGATATCCCCTGTTCAAAGCCCGGTTCTTCTGGCACAATTCCCGTTGTATCGCCAGTCGTCATATGGGCACTTCAGCAACTCCTGACAGCGCCACAGAGGCGTATTTTCCGGCGTTATTGCCCGTCGATTTCGACGCGGCCAAGCCGCAGTTTTTGCTGCGCCACCCGATCACGCTGGTCGGGCGAAGACAGGACGTCCACATCCGGCTGGCCTCACCCCACGTCAGCCGCCATCACGCTCTCCTATTCTCCTCGGACGGGTCGGTTTTTGTGCGCGACCTGGGCAGCCGCACGGGCGTCCGGGTCAACGACCAACCCGTCCAGATGGCGCAACTGAAGGACGACGATCTCCTCCGCATCGGCAAGTTCACGTTCCGCTTCCGCGCTCCACTTCATCGGCGTTCGGCCAACCGGCCATTCCCTCCGGCCGAGCTCCGGCTCGACGGCCATTCGCCGATTCCTGCCGATCGTCCCATCATCCTGATCGGCCGGGGGAATGGCTGCGATATCCAGCTTTCGCACCCCGACGTGTCCACGGTGCACGCCGTCGTCATCTTCGCGCTGGGCCGCGCCTTTATTCACGATTTGCACTCGCGGACCGGCACTTGGGTCAACGACCGGCGGATCAGCAAGCTCAAGCTGCACGGCGGCGATGGCATCCGGATCGGCCCCGCACTGATCAGCTATATGCGCCTTGACCGACTTGCCCCAGCGGCCGCGCCCCAACCACGGATCACGTTCGCCGACATCCCGGAACCCCAGTTCGCTGTGTCAACGCCTGCGCTGCCCGATCCTGCTGGGCTATCGCAGACGCCACCTCCTGCGTCCGAGCCGGCGGTCCCGTCGCCACTGCTCGCAGCGGACTTTGCACTGCCGCCCAATGATTCTCCCGCCGCTGCGTTCTCTTTCACGGCTCTCCAGGCCGATGTCCCCCAGGCTGACCTGCCGCCCCCCGCCATCGTGACGACGGACTGCGCTGTTTTGGAGACGGTGGATTCCCCCGCCCTGTCCATGGCCTGGCCGTCGCTTTCTCCCGGTCACGACCTGTCCGAGGAGGAGCCTGCTGACCCACCGCCCGATCCGCAACCGGCGTCCAATGTTCCGGAGGATGCGATTGCCACGGAACAGGTTGTCGCGGCTCGGCCGGACGTTCCCGCGCCCCAACCAGCGCTGCCGCCCATCATCGAACCCGCACCGCTTGATCCGCAACCGGCGTCGGATCCTCCGGCGGATGCGATTCCGACCGAACAGACTGTGGCGGCTACGCCGGACGTTCCCGCAGCCCAACCGGCGCTGCCGCCCATCGTCGAATTTGAGGCGCCCCCTGTTGCAGCTCCTGTCGAGAGCATCATCGCCGTGCCTCCGGCTCCGGTTGCCTCGCCCCCTCAATCGACCGCGCCCGCTCCGAAGGCTCTTGCGTCCGCTTCTGGGCCGGCCGTTCCGAACGAGATGAAAGGATGGGGTCCGCTGCCCCTGGCGATGTTCGACCCCGCGCTGCTGGCCGACTCGCCGGAGCCGATGTCACTGGCGGCCCCGAGAATCTCGCCCCTCTTCACTCCCGGTCTGGTGATCATTGCGCTCATCACACTCGCGGTCATCTTCGCGGCGGTCTGGGTGCTCGCGCGCTGAGGGGGACGGGCGTTGATCGGGTGAGCGATGCAGCCGATTCGTACGGATGGCAACGCGGCCGCTGAGCGGGGATAGTCATGATTGACATGGCGAATCGCACTTTTCTCCTGCTGGGCATTGTGCTGGGTTGGTGGTGTGTGGCGCATGGCGCCGAGCTACGTGTCAGCAATCGATCGGCGGCGCCGGACGAGGTGGGGTACAGACCCGCGGACGGGGCAAGGGCGGAGCTGAATCCGCCGTCGTTGGTCTGGCTGCACGAGGCGGCGGCGCAGACGTATGCCGTGCAATGGTCCGAAGACGAGCAGTTCAGGTCGGCGGAGACGGTGGAGCAGATTCCCTGGAACACGTATACGCATCAGGCGGCCCTGAAGCCGGGGACGTACTATTGGCGCTATCGGTATGCTGGCGCATCGGGGGGGAGATCGAACTGGAGCATCACTCGGCGGGTTGTCGTGCCGGCCGACGCGGAGGCCTTCCCGATGCCGACGCGCGCGCAGCAGAGGCAGCGTGTGCCGCAGGGGCATCCGAGGCTGTTCGTCAGGCCGGAGGACGTGCCGAAGCTGCGCGAGCTGGCCGGAGGGAGCGAATCGAAAGCCTTTGCATCCATCCAAGCCGCCGCGGACAGGCACATCGCCGCGGGTCCGACGCCGGAGCCCGAGCACATGGGTTCCGCTCGTGAGAAGGAGAACGAGGAGTTGGTCAGGTATTGGTGGCCGAACCGCGAGCAGACGATGCGAGCGTGCCAGGAGGCGGAGACGATCGCATTCGTGTACATGATCACGCGCGAGCTGCGGTACGCCGAGGCCGCCCGTCGCTGGATCCTGCACCTGGCGTCATGGAATCCCGATGGCCCGACGAACATGAGGATGAACTGCGAGGCGGCCAAGCCGCTGCTGTATCGTCTGCCGCGGGCGTATGACTGGGCGTGGGACGCGCTCAGTGAGGCGGACCGCGGGGTGGTGAAGGCGGTGATGCTTCGTCGGATCACCGACGCGTGGGTGAGCGGCGAGATAGCGAAGGGGACGGGCCACATCAATCGTCCGTATAACAGCCACGGCAACCGGATCTGGCACAAGGTGGGCGAGGCGGGGATCGCATTTCTGGGGGAGATCCCGGAGGCGGAGATGTGGCTCGACTACGCGGTCAACAAGTTCTACGCGTGCTATCCGGTGTGGTCGGACGCTGACGGGGGGTGGCACGAGGGCGTCAGCTACTGGAGCGGGTACATGAGCAAGGTTGTGTGGTGGCTGCAGGTGGCGGAGAAGGCTCTGGTGATCGACGGGTTGAAGAAGCCGTTTTTCTCGCACGTGGGCGATTTTCCGATGTACGTAGCGCCGCCCAACGCCCCCAACCAGGGCTTCGGGGACCTCTCCTACCGGCCGGTCTCAGGCGGCGCCGGCCCATTCATGGATTACTTCATCCGCGTCCAAGGCGGTCGCCCGGACGGGGTGAATGCGGGGCACTGGCGGTGGTGGTGCGAGCAATGGAAGATGAAGGGGCAGGATGAGGGCATCCTCGGTTTTCTATATCGCGCCTCGTTGCCGGCGCAGCCTGCGGCCAGGGCGCCTATCGATCTGCCATCGTCCAAGGTTTTCCGGGGCATCGGGGTGGCTGCGTTGAACAGCACGCTGCTGGACGCCCGCGAGGGCGTGCAGTTTCTGTTCAAGTCCAGCCCGTTCGGCACGCAGAGCCATGGGCACAATCCGCACAACACGTTTCAGCTCAACGCCTATGGGGAGGCGCTTCTGACCACATGCACCTACCGAGACCTGCACGGCAGCAAGTTTCATTACCAGTATGTACACAGCACGGCGGCCCACAACGGCGTGCTGGTGGATGGCGAGGGTCAGATCAAGCACACCTCCGCGCCGCACGGCCGGATTGCCGCGTCAGAGCTGACGGAGCCGTGGGACTACGTCATGGGCGACGCGGGGGAGGCGTACGGCGGGCGACTGCGGCGGTTTCAGCGGCACGTTCTGTTCCTCAAGCCGGATGTGATCGTGCTGTATGACGATGTGGCGGCGGCGGAGCCCTCGACCTTCCAGTTCATGCTTCATGCGATGAAGGAGTTCGAGGTGGATGCGAAGGCGTCGCGGCTGGCGGTGGGGATGCCGAAGGCGGGCGTGGACGTTCGATATCTTTCGACGGTGCCGCTGCGGTTCCGGCAGCGGGACGGGTTCACCCCCCCGCCGAGCAAGCCATTTGCGAATCAGTGGCACGTGGAGGCGAGCACTGAGCAGAAGCGGTCTGCGATCGGGATGATGACGGTGATGATGGCCTATCGGGCCGGGCAGCAAGGCGCATGGTCGGCGGAGCGTATTGAGAGCGGAGCGCCGTGGGCGTGCGGATCACGCGAGACGGCAAGAAGGCGGCGGTCGCGTTTCGCAAGGCTGATGTAACGGGCAACGCGGCGGTCGCAGGCCTGTCGTTTGACGGGCCGGTGCTGGTCGAGCCGTTGCGATGAGCCAGCCATCGCGGCAACGGCCCCAGGCCGCGGTTCCAGACGGAGGATGCCCCATGCGTACCGGCGGCGTCGGCGTTTGCATCGTGTCGTTCATGCTGTTGCGGCTGTGCGTGTCGCCGTTGGCGGCAAGCGCCGCGGAGCCCGATCTGATCCTGCACCACGGGAAGATCGTGACCGTGGACCGGGGGTTCACGATCCACCAGGCCATCTCGATCACGGGCGATCGGATCACCGCCGTGGGAGGGAACGAGGAGATCCTGAGAGCGCGTGGGCCGCGGACGGAAGTGGTGGATCTGGAAGGGAAGATGGCGCTGCCCGGGCTGATCGACTCGCACGTGCACGCGACAGGGGCGGCGATGACGGAGTTTGATCATGTCATTCCCGAGATGGAGTCGATCAGCGATGTGCTGAGGTACATCAGGGCGCGGGCCGAGGCGATGGGGGAGGGCCAGTGGGTGTGCCTGCGGCAGGTGTTCATCACGCGGCTACGGGAACAGCGTTATCCGACGCGGGCCGAGCTGGACGAGGCTGCGCCGAGGAATCCGGTCCTGTTCTCCACCGGCCCCGACGCATCGGTCAATACGCCGGCTCTGAAGCTCAGCGGAATCGACAAGGACTTCAGAGTGAACGACGGCGGGCAGGGTTTCATCGAGAAAGATCCGGTGACCGGCGAGCCGACAGGCATCCTGCGGAACTGCACGCGGTATGTGAAGTACCAAGAAGCGACGAGAGAGCCAGCGGAGGAAGACCGCAGGCAACGGTTGGTCAAACTGTTCGCCGACTACAACGCCGTCGGTCTCACGACGATCTCGGATCGATCGGCCGACGCGGTGGCGGTGGAGCGGTTCCGGGCGCTGCGTGACGGCGGGCAACTGAGCGTGCGGATGTCTTTGTGCTATTACATTGACACGATCGGGCCGCTGGAGGCGATTCTGGAGAAGATCCGGGCGGTCGCGAGCCACCCGCTGAGGCAGGATGACCCGATGCTGCGCATCGTGGGGGTGAAGACGTTTCTCGACGGCGGCATGCTGACCGGCAGCGCCTACATGCTGCAGCCATGGGGCGTCAGCAAGACCTACGCCATCAGCGATTCCGCTTACCGCGGAGTGCTGTTCATACCGAAGGAGCGGCTGCTGCCCATGGTCCGCGCCGCGGTGGAGAGCAACTTGCAATTCAACGCGCACTCCGTCGGCGACGGGGCCGTGCTCACGCTGCTGGAGGTTTACGACGAGATCAACAAGACGCTGCCGGTGAAGGGCACGCGTCCTTGCCTGGCCCACGCCAACTTCATGAGCCGGGAGGCAGTGGATCTGCTGGCGAGGCTGGGCGCGGTGGTGGATGTGCAGCCGGCGTGGCTGTACCTGGATACCCGGACGCTGGCGGGCCAGTTCGGGTATGACCGCCTGCGGTATTTCCAGCCGCTGAGGACGATCTTCGAGCGCGGCATCGTGGCCGGCGGCGGCTCGGATCACATGCAGAAAATCGGCTCGCTTCGTTCGATCAACCCTTACAATCCGTTCCTGGGGATGTGGACGGCCATCACGCGGAAGGCGCGCTGGTTCGACGGGCCATTGCACCCCGAGCAGTCGCTGACGCGCGAGCAAGCGATCCGCCTCTACACCACGAACAACGCATACATTCTTTTCCGCGAGCATCAGATCGGCTCGCTGGAGGCGGGCAAGCTGGCCGATCTGATTGTCCTCGATCGCGACCTTCTGACGTGCCCGGAGGACGAGATCAGGGAGGCGCAGGTCCTGCGAACGTATTTCGGGGGGCGGCGCATCTTCAGCCGCGATTGACGACCGGGGTCAGTTGACGTTCGTGGCGCTGATGCAAAACGGCGAGCCGGGGAACTCCAACACGCCGCCGCACTCGAAGGGGTCTTTTCCGTCAGGCCCCATGCCGAATTTCGCGCCGCCCTGGGTCGCGAAAACAAGCTGCCCGTAGCGGTAGTTGATGATCTTGCGGCCCGCGAAATCGGCGACGGTCAAGAGCGGCGTCTCAATGCCGTGGGTGTCGGAGACCTCCACGAAGACGGGATCGATCAGGCGCGCATCGCGCAGGGTTCGGATGACCTGCGCATCCTTCTCCGAAACCTTGATCCACTCGATCTGGCGATCGCCGCGGGAGACGGCGATGATCGTGTCGGAGGAATACTTCTGGCAGGCGAGGCAGGTGGGATTGCGTCCGACCTGAACCTCGGCGACGCGCGCGATGTCCTGAGGCGCGGGCGGGGCTTCGGTGGCCAGGCCACCCACCTGGTAGAGGCCGATCTTGCCGTCGAGGGAGGCGATGAACGCGCGGGCCTTATTTTCGCCGGCCATGCTGGCGATGACGGCGGTGGGCCGGGGCACATCCAGGACCTTCACCACGGGGGGCTTCCATGCGGCATCCGCATCGAATGCGTAGGGCCACTGGGTGGGATCGAGGCCGGAATCACGGGTCTTCTGGTAATTCTCCTCGGTCGTGAAGTACATCTGTCGCGCGCGTTGGAAGAGCGGCTGAAGGTCGATGAAGGCCGCTTTGCCCTCGTATTTGCCGATCACGACGGCAAACCCGGCGGTGCTGCCGTACTGGGCGTTGCTGCCCTTGAGGAACACGTCGCGGTCGGCCTGTTGGGCGAGGTCGTATTCGCGGAGCAGGCCGGCATTGCCGTCGCGGCCGTTCATCCGGCCGCCCACGCGATTGCCGACGGCGGAGAGGCCGGTGGGGAACTCGATGCCCGGCAGGTCGATGTAGCCGAGCAGTTTGAGCTGCGTGAAAACGGCGACGTTGGGCAGCGACCAGGCGTGATCATCGTGCCACTCGTGGACGAACTTTGTCTTCCTCCCGTTGACCTGCATCGACAGGACCGCGACCTGCCCCTTCTTCGCCTCTATGTCGCAGATCGTGACCAGCGCGAACTCGTTCTTGTTGGTGATCGAGATGGCCGTCGGAATCTTGTTCGGCGGGAAGCGGAGCGTCGGCTCCAGGCCGCGGGCGGTGACGGTGCCGGCGGCGGCGACCAGTCCCGAGGAGAAGATGGCCAGGCCGTTATTGGCCCAGCTTCCCATGCCGCGTGCCATGGCGATGGGCATGCCGGGATCGCCGGCGGGAGCGTCCTGCTTCCATTTCGTCGCCGCTGGCTCGGGCCTGAATCCGCCGTGCCACGGCGGGAGGGGCGCTTCGGCGAAGCAGCCGTTGGACCACTCGATGATCGTAACCCGATCGACCGGGAACTGGCCGGGGTCGGGGACGTAGAGGATCTGTCCCTGGGTGCTGCTGTAATCACCGGCCTCCTTGGTCCACGGGCCGCCGATCTGATACACGCGGCCGTCCGGGTCCTGTTTGGCCGGGACCATCCAGATTTCGGGGAACTTCTCCCGCGGGTCCCGCGCGTGGTAGAAGGCGTAGTCGGGACCGAGACGCCGGCTCATCCCAGCCAGGCTGTAGTCCTGAAGCTCGCGCACGATGGCGAGGCGGTCCGGATTGTCCGAAGCGGCCAGGGCGGCGTCGGCCAGTGCGGCCGTGAGGAAAATCGCCATTGCCAAGTGTCTCATGGGTGCCTCCATCAACAGGGATTACCACATTCCGGCAGACACTGTTGCGTGGCTTGAGACTCAGCGACGCGCGACTTCATTTCCTCGATCCGCCTGGATCGCAGTTGAGGATGAACACAATGGGATGCCAAGTGCGCAATCGGACGGCCTGTTCACTGGCTGTGGCGGCGATACTGGCTGCGTTTACCCCGACGGCGTTGCCTGGTGCGGAGCTGGGGTCGGCGGAGACTGCGGCCCAGCGCGACCAGCGGATGAAGGTTAGGGTGGGGAGGGGAGCTTGGCGAGGAGGGAGGCGACGTAGGCGGCGTCCTTTTCGGCGTCGGGGTGGTTGAGTTCGCGGAGGTAGTCAACGCGGAGCTGCATGGCGGGGATGGCGGCGGGGAGGTTGCCTTGCTTGGCGTACTCATCGCCGAGGTTCCAGCTTGCGAGGGCTTCGCCGCGGCGGTCGCCGATCTCGCGGTCGATCTTCAGGGCCTGCTCGTAGTAGTCGATGGCGCGGCGGGGGTCGCCCAAGGCGGCGTGGGCGATGCCGAGACCTGCCAAGGCGTTGCCTTCGCCGAGGCGGTCGCCGATCTCGCGGGCGATCTTCAGGGCCTGCTCGTAGTAGTCGATGGCGCGGCGGGGGTCGCCCAAGGCGGCGTGGGCGCTGCCGAGGTTGCCCAAGGCGTTGCCTTCGCCGCGGCGGTCGCCGATCTCGCGGATGATCTTCAGGGCCTGCTCGTAGTAGTCGATGGCCCGGCGGGGGTCGCCCAAGTCGGCGTAGGCGAGGCCGAGGTTGCCCAAGTCGGCGCCTTCGGCGCGGCGGTCGCCGATCTCGCGGTGGAGCGTCAGGCACTGCTCGTAGTAGTCGATGGCCCGGCGGGGGTCGCCCAAGCGGTAGTAGGCGCTGCCGAGGTTGCCCAAGTCGGCGCCTTCGCCGCGGCGGTCGCCGATCTCGCGGTCGATCTTCAGGGCCTGCTCGTGGTAGTCGATGGCGCGGCGGGGGTCGCCCAAGTCGGCGTGGGCGAGGCCGAGGTTGCCGAGGTGGTTGCCTTCGGCTTGACGGTCGTTCAGGCGGCGGGCGGCGGAGATGGCGGATTCGAGCCAGTGGATATGCTCCTGGGGGTGGAGGCGAAGATCGAGGACGTAGACGCCGGCGGTGGGGTAGTCGTTGGCGAGGTGGGCGGCGGAGTCGTCGGTTTCGGCGTGGGAGGCGGCGAAGGATTGGGCGGATTGGATGTTGTGGCGGTCGAGGTCGAAGAGCTTCAGGCCGGAGAGGATGTTGGCGTCGCCTTCGAGGAAGAGGGCGTCGGCGGAGCGGAGGAGGGCGAGGTAGTGGGCGGCGTGGCGGAGGCAGAGGGAGATTTTTGATTTTTGATTTTCGATTTTCGATGGTTCGGGGGAGTCATCGAGTTTCTGAGCGGCGAAGAGGCGTACCAGGTCGTGGAGGTGGTAGCGGTTGGTGGCGTCGTCGTATTCGACGAGGCTCAGGCGGACGAGGGAGCTGAGGATCTCGTGGTTGGAGTCCTGGCAGATGAACTCCTCGGCGGCGGAGTCGAATGTGGCGGGGAAGACAGAGAGGGCGCGGAAGACGCGGGCGGCGTCGGGGAGGAGGTAGGCGTAGGAGCGGTTGAAGCAGGCGATGACGTCGCGGGGGATGTCGGGGAGGTCGGGGTATTCCAAGGCTGTGAGGCGGGCGTTTTCGTCTTGGAGTTGGCCGATGTAGTCGGGGATGCGCAGGTCGGGTGTTTCGGCGAGGCGGCTGGCGGTGGCGCGGATCGCGATGGGGAGGTAGGCACTGAAGCGGGCGAGGGTAGTGAGATTTTCGGTTTTTGATTTCTGATTTTCGATTTCGGAAGAGGTGGCGAGGCGGGGGCAGATTCTGATGAGGAGGGCGATCGCGTCGGGTTCGGGGAGGGTGTGGAGGTCTATGGGGTAGAGGCCGGGGAGAGTGAAGTAGCGGCGGCTGGTAACGATGAGAATGCAGGAGGCGGGGGGAATGAGCGGGGCGACCTGTGCGGCGTCGGCGGCGTTGTCCATGAGGAGGATGGCGCGTTGGCCGTTGAGGTGGTGAAGGAAGAGGTTGCGAAGGTCGGATTCGCTCTCGGGGAGTTTTTCGGCAGGGCGATAGGCGAGAACAACGTGAGCAAGAGCGGCGGAGGGAGCGAGCGGTTGGGAGGAAGTGCCTTGCAAGTCCAGATTGAACTGGGCGTCTGGGTATTGGTCTTTGAGTTGGTGGGCAAGGACACGAGCGAGGGCGGTCTTGCCAATGCCGCCCATGCCGCGGAGGCCGGAGATGGTGACGCCGGTGCGGAAGTGGGCAAGGAGGTCGGCCAGTTCGTCGGAGCGCCCTGTGAAGTCGGCGGGAGGGGGAGGGAGCTGGTGGAGATTTTCGATTGTAGGCTGGTAGTGGCGGGCGAAGATCTTGGGGTGTTTCTTGTAGAGGTCGAGGATGTCGGGCCAGAACATGACTTGGACGGAGAAGGGCGGCTCGGCGGCATCGTTGAGTTCGCGGGCGACTTTTTGGATGGTGGCATCACGCGGGCCGGTGGTGGCGAGGATGAAGTGGGCAAGTTTTGGGCGGAACTTGGTGGCTTTGCGGACTTCGTTTCGCAGTTCCGTTTTGGTGAGGGCGCTTTGGAGAAGGGCATCTTTGCCCTTGCATTGGACGCCGTGATATTCGGGGGAGCGATTGGGTTGGCCGTAGATGTCTACGCCGTGCTGGGGCTGGCCAGAGCGACCGTTCATGGTGGCGGGGGCATTCCACTCAGCCTGGAAGAGATCTCGCATGTTGCGTTCGAAGAGTTGCCAATCGACGGGCGGGGGGTATTGGTAATTGGATGGTCCGTCGGCCATGGTGAAGCCCTTTGTCCGAGGGGGTTGCGTGGGGAAGGCCCCCTGGGGTGAGGGGATTGTAATGGGTGGAGAGAAGCAGGGCAAGGAATTGGTGGGGTGGCAGGGCGAGCGCATTTGGGAGAATGGCTGGTGTCGGGGGGGCGAGTACGGCCGCCATTCGACCAGGCGTGTCGGACAGGAGTGTCCGGCGTATGCGGTCCGCGGTGCGGACCCGGCGGCGGTGGCCGATGCGATTGGCGGCGATGGAGAGGGGGAAAGGAAGGGATGGTAGAATGGGGGGATGGTGGTTGGGCGAAGACTGTTGGTTGTGTTGGTGGTGCTGGGGGGGATGGTGGGGAGTGCGCGGGGACAGGGGCGGGTGATCTATGAGGGGAAGTCGGAATTCAATGACAAGATCATCGTGAGGGAAGACGCCAAGGGGATTCGCAGCATGTTGTTTGCGGAAAAGGCGCCGGCCCAGACGGTGATCGATACGCGAGACCCGGAGCGGCTGGTGGGGGCGTATTCGCGAGTGATTATGGTAAGCCTGGGGGTGGTGGAAAGGCCGAGGAGGATGCTGATCGTCGGGCTGGGGGGCGGGGCGATGCCGATGTTCCTGCGGCGGAACTGCCCGGAGGCGGAGATTGATGTTGTGGAGATCGATCCGGCCGTGGTGGAGGCGGCCAAGACGTATTTCGGGTTCAAGGAAGATGAGAAGATGAGGGTACACGTGGGGGATGGGCGGAAGTACATCGAGACGGCGGAGAAGAAGTATGACATCATCTATCTGGATGCGTATGGGCCGAACAGCATGCCGAGGACGCTTTCGACGAAGGAGTTCATGGAGGCGGTGAAGGGGAAGTTGAGCGAGGGGGGCATGGTGGCGGCGAATGTGTATGCGTCGGGGTCGGGGAAGCTGTATGCGTCGATGGTGAGGACGTATGAGGCGGTGTTTGGGGAGTTGCACATCATCCGGGTGCCGGTGAGCGAGAGCCGGATACATTTGGCGTTTGCGGGGAAGTCGGGGTTGAGCAAGGCATTGCTAATGGAGAAGGCGGCGGCGGTGGAGGGGAGGCTGAGGCCGAAGCTGGCGCTGCGGTTTCTGGTGGAGAGCGGGTATGTGGAGGCGGGCAGGGTGAAGGGTGGGGAGGTGTTGGTGGATGAGGGGGGAGGGAAATGACGATTGCCGGATGAGGGGGCGTGGCGATCGTCGCGGCGTTCGGCGATACTGGGTGTGGGATCGGAGATCATGATGAAATCTCGCATACTCATCGCACTGTTCTGTCTGGCGTGGGCGAGTTCGTCGGCCGTTGCCGCGAACGCGCCGGCTTCGCGGCCGAACATCGTCATCATCCTGGCCGACGACCTGGGCTTCGGCGACGTGAGCTGCTACGGCGCGACGCGGCTGAAGACGCCGAACGTGGACCGGCTTGCCGGTGAGGGTCTACGTTTCACGGACGCGCACGCATCATCGGCGACGTGCACGCCGTCGCGTTACGCATTGCTGACGGGCGAATACCCGTGGCGTAGGAAGGGCACGGGCGTGCTTCCGGGGAATGCAGCCCTGATCATCGAGCCGGGGCGCACCACGCTCCCTTCGATGCTGCAGAAGGCCGGCTACCGCACGGGCGCCGTGGGCAAGTGGCACCTGGGTCTGGGTGAGCGGACTCCGGATTGGAACGGCGAGATCAAACCCGGCCCGCTTGAGATCGGCTTTGACTATGCGTTCATCCTGCCCGCGACGGGCGACCGCGTGCCGTGCGTGTACGTGGAGAATCACCGCGTCGTGGGGCTGGACCCGAAGGACCCCATCGAGGTCAGCTTCGGCAAGCCCACCGGCAGCGAGCCGACCGGGAAGGATCATCCGGAACTGCTCAAACTGCGTCCGAGCCACGGGCACGACCAGACGATTGTCAACGGCATCAGCCGCATCGGGTACATGAGCGGCGGCAGGTCCGCCCGCTGGATAGACGAAGACATAGCCGACGTGCTGAGCGGCAAGGCCGTCGCGTTCATTGAGCAGAACAAGGACAGGCCGTTCTTCCTTTATTTCGCGACGCACGACATCCACGTTCCGCGCGTGCCGCACTCGCGTTTCGCTGGCCAGAGCGGCATGGGGCCGCGCGGGGATGTGATCCTCCAGTTTGACTGGTGCGCGGGGGAAATCCTCAAGACACTCGACCGCCTGAATCTGGCCGAGAATACGCTGGTGATTTTGACGAGTGACAACGGTCCGGTGGTGGATGACGGGTACCAGGACGAGGCGGTCGCGCGACTGGGGAGCCACAAGCCCGCGGGGCCGCTGCGCGGGGGCAAGTACAGCATTTTCGAGGGGGGGACGCGGGTGCCGTTCATTGTCCGCTGGCCGGGGCGCGTGAAGGGAGGTCTGTCGGATGCGATGGTCTGCCAGATTGATTTTCTGGCGTCGCTGGCCGCTATGACGGGGCAGAAGCTGGGCGACGACGACGCGCCCGACAGCTTGAACGTGCTTCCCTCGCTCCTCGGGCAGACGCCCAAGGGCCGCGAGCATCTGATCGAGCACTCAGGCGTTCTGGCGTATCGACTCGGTTTCTGGAAGTACATCGAGCGAGGCACGGGCCCAAGAGCGTTGGCGAACACCAAGACCGAGACCGGCCAGGCGCCGGCGGGACAGTTGTACAACCTCGAGTCGGACCTTGGCGAGACGAATAACGTTGCCGCGCGTCAGCCCGACAAGGTGAAAGAGATGTTGCCGCGGCTGCAGCAACTTCGCGAGCAAGGGCGCAGCCGGCCCTGATGCGGCCGCTCAAGCTGGGGGGCAGGTGAACCTCATTGCCGCGTCATTGGGCGGGGACTTGCGGCTCTGGGTGGCGCAGGGCGGGGGTCGGCGCCGTCGGGAGGCTGCTCCTGGGCAAACTGGTCTTCGTCCTTGAGTTCCTTCTTGAGGCGGTAGAGTTCCTGTTTCAACTGCGCGACGACCGCGGCATAGGCCGGATCGCTGTAGACGTTGTGGAGTTCTTCGGGGTCCTTGAGCAGGTCGTAGCACTCCCACTGGTTCTTTTTCCAGAAGTAGAGGAGCTTGTGTGTTTCGGTGCGGACGCCGTAATGCGCGCGGGTGTTGTGATCTCCGGGGTCGTGGTAGTAGCGGTAGTACATGCTGGTTCGCCAGTCGGGGGGGCGTAGGCCACGGAGGAGGGGCAGGAGGCTGCGGCCCTGGATGTCGGGGGGAACGGGGAGGCCGGCCGCTTCCATGAAGGTGGGCGCGAAATCGACGTTGAGGGCGATGGCGGGCTGGGTGCTGCCGGGGGGTATTACGCCAAGCCAGCGCACAAGGAACGGCATCTTGATGGATTCCTCGTACATGAAGCGTTTATCGTACCAGCCGTGGTCGCCGAGGAAGAAGCCCTGGTCGCTGGTGTAGATAACGATGGTGTTGTCGGCGAGGCCTTCGCTATCGAGGTAATCGAGGAGCCTGCCGACATTGTCATCGACGGAGGCGACGCAGCGGAGGTAGTCCTTGATGTAGCGTTGATACTTCCATTTCAGGAGGGCGTCGCCGGTGAGCGTTTTCTTCTGGCCATCGACGTCGATGGTGACCTCGGCGGGCTCGGCGGCGTACCACCTCTGGAGGTCCGGGCCTGCGAGGTCTTGCGGGGGTGTGAGCTTCAGATCGCGGCGTGTGAGGTCGTTGGCGACGGTCATGGTGGCTTCGCGGGCGGCATCGGTGCGGGTGGCGTAGTCATCGCGGAGCGTCGGCGGCTCGGGGATCTCAAGATCGTCGTACATGTTCGCGTGCCTGGCGTCGGGTTCCCAACTGCGGTGGGGCGCCTTGTGGTGGCACATGAGGAAGAACGGCTTGTCCTTGGGCCGGTTTTTCAGGAAATCAAGCGAGAGATCGGTGACGATGTCGCTGACATAGCCGCTCTTGTTGGCCCTTCCATCGGGCGTCAGGAAGGCGGGGTTGTGGTACACGCCTTGGCCGGGGAGGATGCACCAGTCATCGAAGCCAGTGGGGTCGCTGCCGAGGTGCCATTTTCCGATCATGCCGGTGTGATAGCCGGCGGCCTGGAGGTACTTGGCGACGGTGGGCTGGGCGCCATCGAAGCGGTTGAAGACGGGGACGCCATTGATGTGGCTGTACTTGCCGGTGAGGATGCAGGCGCGGCTGGGCGTGCAGATGGAGTTGACGGCGAAACATCGGTCGAGTCGCATGCCCTGGCGTGCGAGGCGGTCGATGTTCGGGGTGCGGTTGATGCGGCTGCCGTAGGCGCTGATGGCGTGGGCGGCGTGATCATCGGACATGATGTAGAGGATGTTGGGGCGTTTTGAGGTGGGCGCATCGCCGGCGCGGAGCCAGGCGGCAGCGGCGGTCGCCAGCGCGGCCGAACTGGTGATGTGGAGGAAACGCCGCCGATTGATCAGGGTGTGGGGGTTCTGCATGTCGGTGTTCTCCTGAGTGGTAAGGGTATCGGATTCAGGGATGTGTGGCGAGCGATCGGGCAGGGTTTTTGCGCTGCGCGAGGCGGGAATTGGTTTTTTTGGGGGGTGGCGGCGGCGGAAGTGGTGGGCGGGCCGGGAGTTCGTGTTTTTGCGGTCTGTAAAAACCGACCCCAAACCGACCCCAAACCGACCCCAAAACGACCCCAAAACGACCCCGAAACGACCCCGAAACGACCCCAAAACGACCCTGAAATGACCCTGAAACGACGATTGCCGAGTGCCGAATGCTGATTGCCGAATGGAGGAGGAAGGAGGGAGGGGAATCGGCGAAGGGGCGAAGTGGCGAATGACGCGCGGCGGGGGAAGGGGCGGGGGCGGAGGCGGGGCGGAAGGGGGAGGTCGAAGGCATGGCCGCTCCTGCGGTTAGGCCGACGGTAGTTGGGGGGTGGAAGCCACGCTGGATTCCTGGAAGGCCCCCCGTTTGTCGCCTGGGCGGTGCGTGTTTGTGGGCACCGGATCAGGCGGGGAAAGGGTAACATAAAGAGGGTGAAATGTCAATTATAAAGTGGCCAGAATTGGGCATTTTCTGGTTGGGGGGATGGGGGAGAACTTACGGAACAAGTTCCGTGGGCGTTAGAGGGCAGGGTGAGAGACGAGGTGTGACGGATTACTGGGTTTTCAGGTCGAGGGAGGCGAGTTTCCGGGCGATCTGGTCGGGGGGGAGATGCATGTCCTCAAGCAGGGCGCGGTAGTTGTCGATCGCGTCTTGCATGTGGGGATGCTGGTGGCCGGTGGATTGGGTGAAGGTGCGGAAGATGATGAGGACGCGGAGCATTAACCGGGATCGCCAGGCACAACCCTGTCAGTCGGGCATACCTTTGGGTGTTTCGGGCATTGCCACATCTCGCCTCTCCCACGACGGACGCGGCGATACCGCGTTAGGCTATCGACCTGGCAGACAGGCCACTGGGCAAACGGCGCCCTCTGGTCAATCGGGACGAGGTATCCTTCGGCACATTCTTTGTTTGTGCATCCAATCTTGAGAGGCTGTAGATCCCATTCGGGCTGTTGTCGCAGATTCACGATCCATGTCGGCTGCCGGCAATGAGGACAGGTGCGCGGCGTTCCGTCGCTCATGACGGAAGCTCTCCGAAGATGCTTCGCCTGAAGGAATTCCAGGCACCGTTTGGCATAGGCTGGCGCGTTGATGCGGTGGATGACTTCTATGCGGCCGCGATGGCTGGCCCAGTTCATGCTTCCGGTGTAGACGATGCGCTCGTCAATGATAACATCCTTGCCGTGAAGCCCTGAAGCCGTCGCAACGACGGCACCACACCGCCGCAGATTGTTCAAGACCTGTCTGATATACCCCGGGCTCGATGCCTCTTCGGCTGGCGGCGTCACGATTGTCACGTCAATCCCGCGGTTCAAAGCGGCCTTGAGGAGGGGCTCGACCCGAGGCCAGCGATACTCTCCGAAGTACGCAGCCAGTGCGAAGATGCTCTTGGATGCCTGGGAAACATCTTGGGCGAATCTCGTGTAGAACGTGGTGTCGTCGAGTAATTCGAGCGCGGGCTTGCCATCAAGGGACCCAGGGGGCCAGACCAAGCCTCCATCGGGAAACAAAGTCATCGGATTTATCTTGTCTGAGGCGAGAAGCTCGGAGGCTTGAACGAGGCGTGCGTGGCGCTTGAGGTGCGCCCATAACTTGCCGAGGGCGCTGGGCTCCTTGGCGTGCTGGTTGAGCCATTCAGATGAACCGACGAACACGAACGACTCGCATGCGCGTGTAACGGCGACGTTCAAATCGCGCAGGACCTTTTCGCTGCGATGGGGAGTACAGAGCCTTGCCGACCAATACGGCTCGTCAAGAACAGAGTCAAAGATGATCAACTCGGCCTGTTGTCCTTGAAAGGTGTGGACCGTTCCCGCCGCAACCCACGGGCGCAGGCCCATTGCATCGACTAGCCGCGTGAGGAGTCTCCGCTGCGCCGCGAAGGGGGTAATGATGCCGATCGGAGGTGGTTTGCCATCCTCTGGTCTTTTGCATCCCCTCGCTGCAAGCGCGGCAAGATCAGCGGCGATGGCAGACGAATAGAAGTTAAATCGGCTGAGGGTCCCGGGTTCTTTCCCGCTCCAGCAATGCAGGTCCGCTGTGTCAACTATAAGGAGGGGGTCTTCGGAGAGAGCATTCAGCCACCGTGGACGCTCGCGTCCGATTACCTCCGGGTCGTCGCGCAGGCCACCAGCGCCCACGTATACCAAGTGGCGAGCAACATCGGCAATCTTTGGAACCATTCTGTGTTGCCCGTCTAACTTCGCTAATACGGGGCATCGTGGGTTGGGCTTGCCATCGATCACGATGCCAGCCAGCTCAAATACGTCACGTGCCAGCCGGCGATTGCTGATCTCGGAGTCGCTCCGCACAATTGGGGGCAGCTGCAGAAAATCGCCCACCAGAACCACGCGACGCGTGGCACGATTCGCGGCAACGAAGACCAGCGGCGGTAATGCCATCGATATCTCATCGATGATGACCGCGTCGAATGCTTGTCCTTCCAATGCCTCGGCGGTGTAATTCTTCGTGAGGGTACAGAAGACCGCACGCGCTTCTGAGATAATCGTCTTTTCCATCTGTGCCAGGAAATCATGGAGTTGACGGATCTCCTCTTCGATCTGTGTCAACTTGGCTCGCACATCCTCAAGCTGCTGTTGAAGAGTGAGCCTTTGAGGTAGTTTTATACAAACGGACTGACAACTTGCGACACTCGTTCTGGCTTCTTTCAGTACATGGACGGCGCTTTGACCGGATTGCCGGATGACCTGTAGTTTATCCTCTGTTTGACCCAAGTCGTGCTCCGCTTGATGCAGTGATCTTTGATCACGCTCGGTCCTTGCTGCTCGAAAGAACCATGCTTGCTGCGCGGCCTGCAACTCAATACGCCTCGTTTGAATGATGCCCTTGATATTGGTCGCATGCGCCAACGCCTGCTCATACAGCTTTTCCTGATCCTTCACCGCCTGCTCCGCAGCACGCAACCGCTCGAATGCGGATGCGAGCTTGTCCCATTCATGTATCGCGGCTTCGGCCTGAACACCTTGATGGCGAAGGTGGTCTGCCTCGAATTCCAACTGCTCGATCTGTTGTGTAGCCGACTCGGTCCGGCTCTCGACAATCTTGTCGAGGCGCACTGTGTCTGGAATTCTGCGGTCAGGCTTGCCGCCGATCCGGACCACTTGCCCCGCGGCGACTGCGGGATGGGCGGCGAGTGGGCCGTTCTCGCGGGCGTCGCGCTTGATCGCCTCATAGAGAGCTTGATCTACGGCGGCGTTGGTGTGGCTTGCGATTAGCACTCGCTCACCAGATTCAAGTAGCGCGGCGATCAGTCGAGCTATCACAAAGGTCTTGCCGGTGCCGGGTGGGCCCCAGACGTAGGTCACCGAAGATCCACAGGCCTGCTCAAGCACTTGTTGCTGGCAGGGTTCGATCCGCCCGCGTACAACGGATCGAGGAAGAGCGACGGTGGCAACAGTAGCCTGATGCGGATGAAAAGTGACGACTGAAAGCGGTCCGGCGGGGTTCACTCCTCCGGCAATCCGATCAAGAACCTCAGCGAGCATACGCAGGAGCGCCGTATCGTCGATGAGTAACACCGCTCTGGGGATGTGTCGTTGTTCCGGCGATACCCCTCTCAGGCGGAGATGGATCGTGTCGGCTTCTTGGGAAGTCACTGATGCTTCGTATTCTGTTGTTTCAGTTTTCAGTCGCCCGTTGGCCTCTTCTGGCAATCGGTTCCCATCGGCCAACGTGAAGCGGAATATCGCTTGGTTCGGACCCTCCGTACTGAGCATGATGCCGGAGAGGACTTCAAATCTCTGGGAGCTGCCGCTTTTCTCTAATGCGGCCACTTCGTCGCGCACACCTTCCGCGAACCAGGCGGCAAGCGCGCGTGCCTCCGTTGGCGCTGGCTCGATCGGTGCGTCCCGGCGAGTATCCCTCGGTCGCCTCTTCGCTCGCGGCAAATCACCTACTCCGGTTGGGGTGTTTCCCCGATTATCGCCTCACGGGGCTAAGTTTCAATCGCACACGGGCTGGTCTGAACGTGAATGAGGGCGAGTCTGGGCGAGGCGGTTGGTGGCGAAGTTGTTGACGATGTCGATGTCGTGCTCGACCTTGGTGACGCCGAGGCGGCGGTAAGCGTCGGCGATGCGGCGTTCGAGGGGCTTGCCGGTGTTGGGTTTCTTGGCCATGAGAGACCTACTGAAGGCATGACCGGGGTTGCGGTGCTGAAATCAGTTTTTATGCGATCGTCACTTCCTTGCCGGCGTTGGCGGAGCGATACACGCCATCGAGGATTTTCTGGACGGCCAGGCCGTCTTCGCCGGGGGCGCCCAGCTCAGTGCCCTTGAGGATGGCATCGACCCAGTTCTGGAGCTTGATGGAGAAGAGCGTATCGAAGTCGGTTTTTTCCGAGAGCCAGCCGGGAGAGGAGTTGACCATGGTGCCGGCACGGTCGGTGAAGATCATGGGGGGGTCCCACTGGCAGCCGCCCTTTTCGCCCATGAGCTGGAAGCTCCAGACGTCCTTTTCGATGTGGGCGACGAAGGAGGCCTCGATCTGGAGGATGGCGCCATTGTCGAAGCGGATCTGGCCGATGGCCATGTCTTCGACGGTGTAGGTCTTGTGGTCCCAGCCGGGCCACATGGAGGTGACGGTGGAGGGTTTGTTGCCCATGAAGGTCCAGGTATTTCCGGAGGCGGCGACGGGCCTGGGTCGGCCCATGGTGTAGTGGGCCATTTCGATGACATGGACGCCGATGTCGATCATGGGGCCGCCGCCCTGGAGCTGCTTCTGCCCGAAGACGCCCCAGTTGGGGATACCGCGGCGGCGGAGGGCGCGGCACTTGACGAACATGACCTTGCCGAATTCGCCTTCATCGCGGGCGCGGGTGAGGAACTGGGTGTTGGGGTGATAGCGGTACTGAAAGCCGACGGCGAGCTTTTTCCCGTGTTTCGCGGCGGCGGCGATCATCCTTTGGCATTCCTGGGGGTTCATGGCCATGGGTTTTTCGGTGATGGCATGGCAGCCGGCGTTGCAGGAGTCGATGATGGCGGGGGCGTGGACGCCGTTGGGGGTGCAGACGGAGACGGCGTCGGGCTTGACCTCCTTGAGCATCTTCTTCCAGTCGGCGTAGAGGTTGGTGAAGCCGTATTTCTCCTTCATGACCTTGAGGCGTTCGGGTTTGATGTCGACGCCGCCCACAAGCTCGACCTCGGGCATTTGCTGGAAGGCCTTGATGTGGACTTCGCTGATGCCGCCGCAGCCGATGATGGCGACGCGGAGCTTCTGGCCCTTGTATTCCTTTTTCGTTTCGGCGGCAAATGAATCGGTTGAGACGCTCTTCTCGGCCATATCGTTCTCCTGCGGGAATAGGGTCTGCGTTTCTCCCGCGTGGCAAACCTTGTTCAGGCTGGGCAGATTGAGACAGGCATGCCCATGTGCCCGGCGGAACGACCCGCCTCAGGAGTTCATATGGTACGCGCGGCGAGAGCTTCTGCAACCTCGCGGCGGAGGGGGTGACGGGGTGACCGCTTCCTCTGGCAGGCTCTGGCCCCCCCGCCACTTACGGCAACTGCCACCTGCGCCGCATCATCCACTCGCCGGCGAGAAGGAGGAGGACCAGGAGGCCCTGAGTGGGCAGATCATACTTCTCCGGCCAATCCGGATGGCGCCCCGCGAGGGCCAGCAGCGCCCGGACGGTGTTGGACAGCGGGACGCTCATGGCCTGTTCGGTCGCCCGGGGCTTGTCTGCCTGGATCAGTTGCTCGATGAGCTTGGGCAACTGGGCAAGCTCGTAATGAAACCCCCGGGTCTGCTCGGCCAGGGCCGCCAGGAGCTGGGGATTGGCGGCGAGCTTCAGCATTTCCTCGGCCGGGGGGATGACCGTGAATTTCATCTGTTGCGTGCCGAGGGTTTTGCCATCTTTGGTGGCGGTCAGATCGGCCAGCCAATCACCCTTGTCGGGGTTGGGGATGGTCACGTCGTAGAGGCCTGTGCGCGACTCGACGGGGTTGAGGGGCACCTGGGTGATCCCCCCCCCACCGCCGGCCTTGCTCAGCTTCAGGCTGACCTGCGCATAGCGGGTGGCATCTCCTCGCTCGTCGCGGACCATGGCGCGGACGCGCACACTCTCGCCGAGCTGGAACATGCTCTTGTTGAGGAGGCCATCGACGCCAGGCCCGTGCTGGCGGTTGCGGACGTCCTCGCCAGCCAGCCAGCGGATGAGTTGTCCCCAGAAGCGGTTGTAGGGGCTGTCCTGCCCCATGCCGCGGAGGGGGAGATACCAGAGATAGGTGGTATCGGCGGTGAAGGCGGCGGAGCGCCCCTCCCCGTACCGTTCCACCGCGAGCACGATCTGCTCGTTCCCGTCCGGTCCCGGCCGGCCGGGATGCACCAGCAGGATTTCGGCACCTGCCTTTGCCCGCGGCACGACCACGTTGCCCCGCAGCGGCGGAAGCTGCTTTTTCCCATCCCCGCCCTTTCCGAACCACTCGGCCAATCCCTCCATCGCGGGGTGCGTCTGCCCTTCCGGCGTCAACTGGGGCACGAACGCCGTCCGCTCCTGCGGACTGCTCATCTCCCCGGCAAAAACCGGCAGCGCCTTCTCGATGGCCGAGTCCTTGTATCCCCCCGGCCCGAAATTGTCCTGCCCGCCGATCATGAGCAGCCCGCCGCCGCGATAGGCGAACTGCTCGATCCCCACCTGCTGCAGCTTATTCAGAAAGCTGCTGTCCATGTCGCCGATGACCACCACGTCGAACTTTCTCCACTCCTCCGGCGTGCCGGGCATCTTGGCGACGGGCTGCTCATCGGCGGACCCCGACGCCGTGAACCGTTCCTGCTGGATCCGCAGGAGCGTGGCCAACTCGATATTCGGATCGCGCGAGAGGGCGCGGTTGAGCTGCGTATACTCCGGCCTGACTCGACCCTCGACATACAGCACCTTGATCCTTGGATCGAGCGCCAGCCCCTGAAACTCCTGGCGATTATCCACGGTGCTCCGCTCGCCGGCGATCGGGTCCACCCACACCGCCAGCCGCGTCACGCCAAGGGTCTTCGGCTTGAAGGGCAGTTCGACGACCTGCCCCTGCCCCACGGGCCGGAGCACCAGCGTCTTGCTGATCACCTGCCCCACCGCCTTCCCGGCGGTATCCGTCTCGGTCATCTTCACTTCGATCACGCGATCGGCCAGGGCCGACGACTTGATCGTCACCTTCACTTTGCTTTCGTGGTTCACGACGAAATCGTCGGTCGTCTCGACGTTGTCGACCGCCACGTTGGGCAACGCCGACGGCTCCGCCTGCTCGGACCCGACCCGGACGGTGTGAATGGGGCGGGGGGACGATCGAAGCACATCCGCCACGTTGGCCGAGGCGTTGTCGATGCCGTCGCTGACCAGGACGATCGCGGCGTCCTTGCGCAGGCTCTCCTTGAGCACCTTCTGCACGGACTTGACGATGTCGGTGGCCTTGCCGTCCGCGGCGCGTTTGCCCAGCTCATCCGGCTTCTTGAGCTCCTCGGCATCCGTTGAGAAAACGAAATACCGCGGCACGAAGCGGTCCTTCACCTTGTCCAACTGGGGGCGGAGTGTCTGCCAGACGGCCTGAAGGCGTGTGGGCCCGTTCGGCACATCCGGAAACGACATGCTCCCCGATGCGTCGACCAGAAAGATCAACGGTCGCTCGGGCTTGGGCTTGGCAACAAACCGTACGACCGGCTCGAAGAGCATGGGCACGAGCATGGCCAGCGCCAGCACCCGGATGGTCAGGAGCACCGCCACCCGTTTCATGCCCAACTGCGGCATCAGCTTGAGGTAGAAGGCGGCAGACAGGATGGCCAGGAGGATGAAGGTCCAGACGAGGCCGACCAACGGGGAGTGGAGACTCGGCATGGCGAGAATCGCGCCGGTTCCACCGACGCCGGCAATGATCAGCAGCAGCGTGCCCCAGCCGGTCGCGCGAGCCCACAGGCGCCCCAGAAAGGCGTAGCTCAGCAGGACGAGCGACGCGATCACGCAGATCAACAGCCACAGGTCCCAGCCGCTCTGGCGCAGGATGTCGAACGACCAGTTGGTCACCGCCGGTCTCTCCTGGCCAGCAAGCATGTCAGGAACGCTCCGGCAGTTCAAGGGCCAGGCGGTCCGGGCGAGGCATCGCCGCGGCGGAATCGCGCCTCAACCTTGGCTATCGCTTGTGCCGATAATCCGCTTATCGGACCATGCGATATTGGTGCGCGATCATCTTCTGCGTCATCCTGGGCGGCCCGGTTCGGGCCGAGACGCCCGCGGCCAGCCGGATTCTGCGTACGTTTGACTTCGAGGAGCGGCGGCTCGGCAACCCCGAGGACCTGCCCATGCACTGGACGAAGGTCGAGGGGCCTGGGATGCCGCATTACGTGAACGGGCGCCTGGCGACCGACCGGCGTCGGACCGGAGAGCACAGTTTTCGTTTCGACCTGAACGGCGGGTCGCTGGTGTACCGGCACGACGCCGGCCGGATCAAGGTCCTGCCCGGGGCCCACTATCGTGTGGAAGGGTATGTCCAGACGACGCCGCTGGCGCAAGCCCGCGCGCGGCTCAGCGCGTACTTCGTCGACGCTGACGGGCGACCTCTGCCGGCCACCATCGCGCACTCCGAGCTGTACGCCGCCAAGGCAGCCGATGAGCCATGGAAGCATCTGCAAGTCGAGATCTCCGCGCCGGCCGCCGCGCATTCGCTCGTGGTTGAGCTGGGTCTGCTGCAGCCAGCGATCTATTCGGTCGGCTCGCTGGGCAACCAGAGTCTGTTCGCCCAGGACATTCGCGGCAGCGCGTGGTTTGACGACCTGATGGTGTCGCAGGTGCCGAGAGTGTGGATGAGCACGGAGCGTCCGGGGAACATTTTCCGCAGGGGCGACCCGCTGAGCGTGCAGGTCGTGGTGAGCGATCGGTCGACGGAGGATCTGGCGGCGCAGTTGCTGATCCACGACGCGTCGGGCAAGACGGTCTACCAGCAAAGCGGCGCGCTGGACATGGCGTCGGCGGACAGCCCCGCGCCCGGTCAGAAAAAGATGCGCCTCGTGCTGCCACAGCTTCCACCCGGCTGGTACGAGGTGGGGCTGGTCATGACGAGC
>Ga0315288_10002372_pt1 | contig 24393 bp, 20 predicted proteins | sample YL17G11_20_MG_FD_203454 | JGI IMG/M metagenome (GOLD analysis project Ga0315288, IMG submission 203454) | Sediment microbial communities from Yellowstone Lake, YNP, Wyoming, USA - YL17G11_20 | ecosystem: Environmental > Aquatic > Freshwater > Lake > Sediment | place: USA: Wyoming | collected... | reverse complement strand
TCTGACCATATGCGCGCCTTTCCAGCTGCGGCAGCCCGTTGAACAGGATAGTTCCGGGATAGCTTTCCAATCTTTCATAATGGAAGGGACTTTGTTGACTGAGTTGAAATAGCCTCGGTGGTTCCTCCTCTGAAAAAATCTTGGAAATAGCTGAAGCGGAGACACCCAATAGCATCACACCTTGTTCTGTAAACGCATAAGGGAGTGACCCACCAAAATACTTTTTATGTGGTATCACATCTTGTGATACCAGCTGTTCTGCCTCTTTTCTATATCAACCCCTTCTCCTTAAAACTGAAAAACCCGTTTTTCACAATAATGATATGATCCAAAACTTCAATGCCCAAAATTTTACCAGCTTCCATTAATCTTTTTGTAATTGTTATATCATCTTCCGAAGGTTCGGGGTCGCCGGAAGGATGGTTGTGGGCTAAAACCACCGAAGTCGCGGTATGCATAATGGCATCCTTAAAAACTTCCCGTGGATGAACCAGACTGGCATTAAGTGTACCGATTGAGATGGTAGAGATTCCAATGATTTTATTTCGGGGATTAAGAAGGATGAGTTTAAAATGCTCTTTGGCTTTGTCCCTAATGCTTGCGCGGATCGCTTTTACAACACTTTCAGGGTCTTTGATGTCATAATTTTTGAACTCCGGTTCTAACTCTTCTCTCTTGCCAAGCTCAAAACATGCTTTAATCTGGGCTGCCTTGGCGAGACCGATTCCCTTTATTTGAGAGAGTTCCTCAATGGTTGCCTGGCTTATTGCTTTTACGTTTCCAAATTTTACCAATAATTCCTGTGAAATACTTATCACAGATTTTTTAGGAATACCCCGCCCAATAACCAGAGCCAAAAGCTCTTGAGCAGAAAGTGCTTCTGCGCCAAATTTTTGAAGCCTTTCACGGGGCCTTTCCGCTCTTGGAAGATCATGGACGGTAAAAGATGTTTCTTTGCTCACTTATCTCTCTCTGTCGCACTGCACGAAAGCATCCCCTCACCCTTCCCCCTCTCCCCAGTGGGGCGAGGGATATTGTAAGAGGGAAATAATAACTTTAATTTTGTTTAGAGTTTATTGAATTTGTGTGAAGAAGTCAAACAGGAATAAAAATGGGCAGGGGATTTTCTTTTGACAATAAATGCCATACCTACCGGCAGGCAGGTCGATGCTACATCCTACTGATGAGAAAAATTGGGAAGACAACTAAACACATCAATCCATCGATTGCCTATTAACCGAAGAAACCAAGAGCTGAATCCATTGTTTCATTAAGTAGATTTTCTTCTGTCTTTTTCAGTTCTCCTGTCTTGTCCGCATCTGTGTTCAGGACCTTTGTATTTCGGATCGTTAAATTTCCTGCGATCCACACTTGCCCTTCGATCTTTTCTGGTTCGGCGCTCTTGTTTCACCATAACATCCTCCCTTGCCATGAATGTTCAATGGCTTCTTATGAGGGTGATTAACACTACAACGCCGTTTATAATGGTTTAAATTGGATGATTCGCCAGCCATTTTTGCTTATGGGACTTTCGGGCTTTCTCTTTGTTTTGTCTCTGTTTCATGAACCAGGCAATGATATTTTTCGGATCCCAGGTGATTCTCGGCAATATTACCTCTAGGAGCCTGCGGATCTCGGGCACGGTAGCCGATACATTCTTTTTTTTCCCCATTGCCGCTGAACGGCTTTGAGAAAGGCAAGAGCAAGTATTGATAAGGTAATATGATGATACCAGCCCCGGTACTTCGTCAGTTCATAATGATCGAGTCCCACTTCGCCCTTGGCCAGTTTAAAATCAACTTCGATGCTCCAGCGCTGACATCCTGCCCAGGCCATTTCCGCAAGGGAGATAGTCTCCGGAGCATTGGAAAGGTAAAACTTGATTTCTTTCTCTGCCACCTCCAGAGTTCTCCGGATCATCAGCCAAGAAACCAGACCCGGTTTTCCGTTCCACTTTTCGATCACCCTCAGACGGGCAAACTCAAACTCCCGTGGTCCCTTATCTCCCTCACGGAGACAAATGCGCTGCCATTCGTTTTGTGGAACAGAAGACTCAAGAGACGACGCGGTTACCGCAGCGGGAGATTCTTCCGTTGGCTTCGGAAGCTTTGGTTTTCGCCCTCGTCTTTTTTCCTGAACCGTTGGTACTTTCCAGGCCGGGTCATCCATCCAGACATGGGTGTCACAATGAACCTCAAAACAATACCATTTCCCCATGCCTTCGACAAACTTCCGAAACTCATGGGCATCTCCATAGGCGCCGTCCCCACTGACCCACTGAAACAACATATGTCCTCTCTTATGAGCCTTGTCCAGCATCTCCATGGCCAGTTCGATCTTGGTCTTGAACTGAACAGTAGAAGGAATACCCGCTCTTTTCCTTCTCCCCTCGGCAGCATCCTCAAACCACTGAGACATGATATACAAACGTCGATCCACCAGAGTGTGGCCATGACCGGAAGCATAAGACATAAACACCCCCACCTGGCAGTTGTCTGTCTTACCCAGTGTTCCAGAATATTGTCTTCCTACACCCGCAGACTTGTCACCCTTCTTGGGAAAACCCGTGTCATCAAAAATCAGAACGCCGTTTGGTGCGCCAAACATCTCCCCCACAAATCGCTGATGCTCCTCGATACACCCCTCGTCATCCCAGGGAGAACCACTCAAAAACTCCTGGAGCTTCCGGGGCGGTGCACCAACCTCTTCGGCAATATTCTCCACGTTCTTCCGTTCAATAGGCAACATCAGGCCAATCAGATACCTCCTGCTCCACTGCCTGCCTTCGGAACGGCAAAAGAATCCATGAAATCTTTTGTGATAAACCTCCAACTGCGGCATCAATTCTCTCAAATCGTTTTCTGTCATGGTGCACCTCCCAGAGTTTTCCAGGAGTGTACACCATGTCAGACCTAATGTCAACTAAACGGCGTTGTAGTGTTAAGAGATACTTAGAAAATAAGCCATCCCTTTTCTTTTATCCCTTAAGCTTAAGGTTGTGGGAAGACTTCCCCCTCACCCCCTCCCTCTCCCCTTTGAGACTGTGTCGTAATTGGTAGTCGCAACCTTTAGGTTGCGGTCAGTTTCAATAAAATCAATGAGTTGCACGCAGGCTAAAGCCTGCGGCTACCATCAAAATGGGATTACGACACCCTCCCTTTGGGGAGAGGGGAAGAGTGAGGGGACATTTTAAATATTTTTGAATAGATTTTATTTAATCTATCTGAGGAAGTCAACCCTTCGGCTTGCTCAGGGTTGACCCTGAGCGCGTCTTTATCCCTATTTTCTAAAGAGCAAGATTTGGGCGCAGTCGAAGGGTCAATTGAGGAATTAAAATAGGTGTCTTTAAACTTTTTCCGTTTCCTACATCAACCCTGCGATTGATCGTTGGGCAAAGGAGAGCACATTGGCTGGGAAGATTCCCATATATAAGGTCCCGATCACGGCCAAAATCAAAGCGATGACGGAGGCGGGCGAAAATTGGAGACCGGTGATCTCCCGTTCAGATTCCTTAAAATACATAACCACGGTGACCCTAAGATAGTAATAGACGGAGACCGCACTGTTGAGAACACCCAGGATGGCCAGCCAATAAAATTTTGATTTCACGGCTGCACTGAAGACATAAAATTTGGCCATAAATCCACTCAGTGGAGGGATGCCTGCCATGGAGAGGAGAAAGATCGTCATTGCGGCTGCGAGCAGAGGGTATTTGAATCCAATCCCTGCATAATCACTGATCAAGGTATTCTCTTCTCCTTTCTTTCCGAGAAGGATGACAACAGCAAAAGCACCAAGGTTCATAAAAGCATAAGCCATGAGGTAGAAAAGAATTCCCGAAGTCCCCAAATCGTTTCCAGCGACGAAAGCAACTAAAATATATCCGGCATGGGCAATGCTCGAATAAGCCAGCAACCTTTTGATGTTGGTCTGGGAGATGGCGACAATGTTTCCCACTGTCATGGTCGCCACAGCAATAAGCCACATGATCGATGTCCAATCTGGACGGAAACTTGGCAGGGCAGAAAAGAAGACCCTGACCAATGCTGAGAAACCTGCAGCCTTCACACCGGTGGCCATAAAGGCGGTAATCGAAGTAGGAGCACCTTCATAGACATCGGGGGTCCACATATGAAAAGGGACAGAGGCGATCTTAAAGCCAAAACCAATGGTGAGGAAGACGAGGCTCATCAGAAGCATCGGGCTTCTCAAGAGATTTTTTGAACCGATGTAAGAAGCGATCTCCTTCAGATAGAAGGAACCTGTTGCGCCATAGATCAGGGCAATCCCGTAAAGGAGGAACCCTGTGGCAAAAGCGCCTAAGAGAAAGTATTTCAATGCCGCCTCGGCTGATCTCCGATCCCCACGCATCATTCCAGCCAAAATGTAAATGGAGATCGACATGGTCTCCAGTCCGAGAAAGATGATGATCAGATGAGTCCCTGCAGCCATTAACATCATCCCAAGGGTGGCGAAGAGGATTAAGGCATAATACTCGCCGGACTCAATCCCTTCCCTCTTCGAGTAGCCCATCGAGATCAGGATGGTTAAGAAGGAGATGATCAGAAAGGTGATCTTGAAGAAAATGGAATAACCATCTGAGATGAACATCCCTTCAAAACCCGATTTGGCAGTTCCTACCTGGGGAAGGGTATAAAAAAAGGCGATAACGATTCCGATCAAGCTGAGAATCCCAAGATAGCCCTTTCGCTCCACTTTGGGTGAAAAGACATCAACCAAAAGTACCAAAAAACCAAAGGCGGTGATGATGATCTCTGGTGCGATGAGATAGAGGTCAATCTCTGGTATCTTCATTAAAAATCCTCCCATATAAGAAGGAGTCAAGGGGTCGAGGGTTCAAGAGTTCAAGTGCAATTTTAATATTTCATCTTCTTTTCTTATTCCACTTGACCACTTGAATCCTAGAATCCTTGAACCCTTATTTCTTAATATCAGCCAACAATTTCGGTGTGGGAAGGTCTGCCTTCATCTCAACCTTTCCCTTAAAATCCTTTAAAAAATTCTCTACCGTGACATCCATCTTGCTGAAGAAGAGTTTGGGATAGATTCCCATGAGAAAGATCATGATCACCATTGGGACGAGGATGGTGATCTCTCGCGCGCTGAGGTCCTTAAGCTTTTCATTCTCTGGTCGGGTGATCTTCCCAAACATAACCCTTTGAAACATCCAAAGCATATAAGCGGCTCCCAGGATGACACCCGAAGCAGCCAACACCCCATAAACGATATTGGCTTGAAAAACCCCGAGCAGGATCAGAAATTCTCCTACAAATCCATTCGTCCCAGGTAACCCGATCGATGAGAGAGTGACGATCATAAAGAAGACAGCATAGATGGGCATCACCTTTGAGAGCCCTCCAAAGTCAGCAATCATCCTTGTGTGCCGCCGTTCATAGACCATCCCCACGAGCAAGAAGAGGGACCCTGTGCTGATCCCGTGGTTGAGCATCTGATAGATCGAACCCTGGACACCCTGCATATTCAGGGCGAACATCCCGAGCATCACATATCCAAGATGGCTGACGCTTGAGAAGGCCACCAACCGTTTGAGGTCGGGCTGCATCATAGAAACCAATGCTCCGTAAATGATTCCGATAAGCGCCAAGGCGCAGACCAGGGGCAGAAGATCGAAGGCCGCTTTTGGAAAGAGGGGCATGGCGAACCGGATGAATCCGTAAGTTCCCATCTTCAGCAAGACACCGGCCAGAATGACACTCCCTGCGGTCGGTGCTTCAGTGTGTGCATCGGGTAACCAGGTATGGAATGGAAACATCGGCACCTTGATCGCAAAGGCCAAGGCAAAGGCTCCGAAGAGCCAATACTGCGTCTGAACCGGAATCCCCAGCTTATAGAGTTCGAGGACATCGAATGTGGCCTTGCCCGTCGTCCTCAAATTGATGAAGTAAAGAATCAATATAGCCACAAGCATCAGCACACTACCAGCCATTGTAAAGAGAAAGAACTTAATCGCCGCATAAATGCGCCTCTTGGGATCACCCCAGACACCGATGAGGAAGTACATAGGGATGAGCATCACTTCCCAGAAGACATAGAAAAGGATGAGATCCAGAGCAACCAATGCACCGATCATCCCCGTTTCGAGGAAAAGGAAAGAAATCATATATTCTTTTACCCTGAAGGTGATCGCCTTCCAGGAACACAAGATGCAGAGGACGGTTAAAAAGGTGGTCAATAGGACGAGGAGCAGGCTGATCCCATCAATGCCCAACTTATAGCTGACCCCATAAGACTGGATCCACCACCAATCCTCAACGAATTGCATGGCCGCTGTCTTGGAGTCGAAGACAAAGAAGAGCGGTATGGAGATAAAAAATTCAACGAGTGATAAGATGAGTGTGACCACTCGGATGATATCCGCTCTCTCTTTATTGATGAAGAGAAGGATAACGGCGCCCACAATGGGAAAGAAGATCAGCAGCGATAGAATGGGAATACCAAAGATAGTCATGAACCCGACTCCTTTATTTTCTTTAATCCCCCCTTCCCCCCTTTACAAAAGGGGGGGACAGAGGGGGGATTTTAATAAAAAATGGCGCGCACGATATAATACCCTGCAATAATCACCCCGCCAACGACCATCGAAAAGGCATAGTTCTGAACCAATCCCGTCTGCACCCTTCGTATCACACTCGAAAGCCAGCCGAAGAGATAAGCAATGCCATTGATCGTCCCATCGATGACAAACTCATCAAATCCTTTCCATAGTCCCGTTCCCAATCTCTTGAGGGAGTTGATGAAGAGGACTTCGTAGAGTTCATCGATGTAATATTTATTGAGTACCAGTTGATACAATCCCTTTTGCTTCTCAGCCAAAAGTTTCGGCAGGGCTGGATTTTTCACATAGAAGAGGTAGGCGATCCCAATGCCGATGAATGCAATGACCACAGAGACTGCCATCATGAAAAATTCAAGAGCGGCAGAATGGCCACCCGATTCTCCACTGGATGCCCAAGCCTGTGAGAGAATAGAAATCCCGGCATGGGCTTTTGCAGGCTCAGCTCCCCCTCCTAATACAGGTGCAAGAAATTCATGAATATGATTGGCTCCTCCTAAAATATGGGGAATACCCACATAACCTCCGATGACGGAGAGCACTGCAAGGACCATTAAAGGAACCGTCATGATCTTGGGGGATTCATGGATATGATGGGCCACATGGTGATCAACCCTGGGCTCACCAAAGAAGGTCATGAATAAAGCTCTGAACATATAGAAGGCGGTCATCCCAGCGGCCACGGCCGCTACCAGCCAGAGCAAGAAATGGCCATGGGAACTGGAAAAGGCCTGCCACAGGATCTCATCTTTACTGAAGAATCCTGAAAGGCCGGGAATACCGGCAATAGCCAGTGTGGCAATGAAGAAGGTCCAGAAGGTAATGGGGATCTTCTTTCTCAAAGCTCCCATCTTTCTCATATCCAATTCACCGCTCAGGGCATGCATGACGCTCCCTGCTCCAAGAAAGAGAAGCCCTTTGAAGAAGGCATGGGTCATCAGATGAAAGATCCCTGCGCTGTAAGCCCCCACGCCTACACCTAAGAACATATAACCAAGCTGGCTGATCGTCGAATAGGCCAGAACCTTCTTGATATCGTTCTGACAGAATCCAATAGTAGCCGTATAGATGGCAGTGGCCACACCCACGATGGCCACAATGGCCATGGAAATGGGTGCCATGCTGTAAAGTACATTACACCGGGCCACCATATAAACACCCGCAGTCACCATGGTGGCCGCATGGATCAGGGAGCTGACCGGTGTAGGGCCTTCCATGGCGTCAGGGAGCCATACATAGAGGGGAATTTGTGCCGATTTTCCACAAGCTCCGATGAAGAGAAGGATGGTAATGGCGGTCACCGTAGCGGTATCAAGCTTGCTGGCATTGGCAAAGACCTCGGTGAAGTCCAATGTCCATATTCCATGTTGTCCCAAACTTGTGAAGATGAGAAACATCCCTAAAATAAATCCAAAGTCACCTACCCGGTTAACGACAAAAGCTTTCTTCCCTGCGTTGGCAGCAGAATCCTTCTCAAACCAGAAACCGATTAAGAGATAGGAGCAGAGACCTACACCCTCCCATCCCACAAACATCAACAGGAAGTTGTTGGCCAGGATGAGGTTGAGCATCATGAAGACGAAGAGGTTGAGGTAGGTGAAATACCTTGGATAACCCGGGTCGTCATGCATGTATCCGACCGAGTAGATGTGAATGAAGAAGCTGACCCCGGTGACCACCAATGCCATCAGAATGGAGAGGGGATCGATCTGATAGCCGATCACGGTTTGTAAAGAGCCTGAGACGATCCAGTCAAAGATCACCTTTTCAAAATGGCGTTCTGTTGGCGGCTTTCCGATCATTTCAAAAAAGATGAGGATGGAGGTGAGAAAGGAGAGCCCGAGGGCTGCACAAGCCACCCCGCCAACTACTTTTTTTGAATAGCATCTTCCGAAGAATCCGTTGACCAAAAACCCGATCGCAGGAAACATAGGGATCAACCAGACAAAATCGAACATGAACGACTCCTTTTACCCCCCCACCCTTCCCCTCCCCCTCAAGGGGGGAGGGTGTGGGAGGGGGTTACCACTTCAACAGATTGATCTCATCCACATTGATCGTCTCTCTCGAACGATAAATCATCACAAAGATGGCCAATCCAACCGCTGCTTCAGCCGCAGCCACAGCCATGACGAAGAATGCAAAGAGCACTCCGTCCATTGATTGGAGAAAACGGGATATGGTAATGAAAGTGAGGTTGACGGCATTGAGCATCATCTCAATGCACATGAAGACCACAATCGCATTCCGTCGGGTCAGCGCACCGATCACCCCGATCGTGAAGAGTATTCCACTCAAGATCAGATATAAGACGGGAGGGACAGAGGGAATCACCATGGTTTATCTCCTATTTAAACTTCAATCAAAAATTTAAAATCCCCCCCTCACCCCTCCCTCTCCCCGTTGGGGAGAGGGGAAGGGTGAGGGGACAATTTGCAATGATTACCTATGTCCTTTTCTTGCTCAAGATGACCGCCCCAATGATGGCCGCAACGAGAAGGACCGAGACGATCTCAAATGGAAAAAGATATTGAGTAAAAAGTATTTCGCCAACGGCCTTCACATTGGCGCTCACCTTTTCCGGGGTATAGGAACCTACCTTTCCAGTCAGGGATGTCGCTGCCACTGAATAGATGATTCCGAAGAGAAATAGAACAGCGAGGACACTGCCGATCACCTTTGAATAGAGAAGCTTGAGACCTGACCGGAGCTCCTCCTCCAGATCGAGAAGCATGATGACGAAGACGATCAGCATCGCAATGGCCCCGGCGTAAACGACGATCTGGATGATAGCGATGAACTGGCTGTAGAGCAACAGGTAAAGCACTGCCACACAGAGCAAGGTCAACACCATGAAGAGGGCGCTGTGGATGGGGTTCTTTCGAGTAATGACCAGTAAGGAGGCGATGATGGAGGTAAAGGCCACTCCTAAAAAGATCAACCATTGAAATATTGTCCCTACATTTTCAACCATCCCCTTCTCCTTATAATAAATCCCCCTTCATCCCCCTTTTCCAAAGAGGGAACTACTTTTTTCCTCCCTTTAGTCTCCGACCCAGAGCGGTCTCTGACCCGGAGGGCAAAGGGAGGTTGGGAGGGATTTGAACTACGGATTAAACTTCTTCTGTTCTAAAAGCTTCTCTGTGGTCATAAGAAAGGCTTTCCGATCACCCTCGACCCATTCATAATTCTTACCCATGAAGATCGCATTCACCGGACACACCTCTTCGCAATAACCACAAAAGATGCATCGGCTGGCATCGAGTTCATAGGTCAGAGGATACCTTCTCCCCTCCTCATCTTCAGCGGTCTCAATATAGATGCACTGGGAAGGGCAGACAGCCATACAGAGGCCACAGGCGACACACTTGGTTTTCCCACGCTCATTCTTCTCAAAATATTGAATCCCCCTCCACCGTTTCGCCGGGGGCATCTTCTCCTCCGGATATTGAATGGTGATGGGTCTGGAGAAGAATCGGTTTAAGGTGAGGGCTAAACCTTTTAATAATGGAATGATCATCTCGGACCTCTTTCTTTACCCCGTTAGAAAGCCCCGCCGCTTGTAGCGGAGACGGAGATAAAATTCCTTTTGGAGCGAACCCCGTTAGAGATTTAACTCTAAACGGGGCGAACACGGGGCTAAAGCCCCATGTGAGTCATCCCGTTGGAAGGTCAGAGACCTTCTAACGGGGTTTACCCTTTCAACAAAACGACCACTGCTGTGACCAGAAGATTGATGAGTGCTAATGGGATCAAAACTTTCCAGCCAAACTTCATGATCTGATCGTATCGGAGTCTCGGCATCGTTCCCCGCTCCCAGATGAAGAAAAAGAGGAAGATAAAGAGTTTCGCACAGAACCAGACCACTCCTGGAATGAAGCTCAGCTGAGGAATGATCGGCTGCCACCCTCCCAAAAAGAGCGTCACGGCCACAGCGCCCATGGTCACCATATGGGCGTATTCAGCCATGAAGAAAAGAGCAAATTTCATGCTGCTGTATTCGATATTGAAACCACAGGCCAGTTCTGCATCCGCTTCGGGCATATCAAAGGGAGTCCGATTGATTTCAGCGAGGCCGCAAATCAGATAAAGGATAAAGGCAACAGGTTGATACCAAATATTCCAATTCCAGATTCCTCCTGCCTGCAGGGCTACAATCTCGGAAAGCCTCAGGCTTTGGGAGAGGATGAGCACACCGATAATCGAGATGCCGAGGGCAACTTCGTAACTGATCATCTGAGCCGCTGCCCGAAGGGAACCGGTCAGGCCATATTTGTTGCCAGAGGACCAGCCTCCTAAGATGATTCCAAATTCTCCAAGGGACGCCAAACCAAAGATATATAGAAGTCCGATATCCACATCGGCAACCCGAAGTTTGACCACCCAATTCGTTCCAGGGATGGTAAACTGATTGCCAAAGGGGATGACAGCAAAGATGCTGATGGCCGCGATAATCGAGATCATTGGAGCAAGTACGAAGATCGCCTTATCTGACCTTCCCGGAACGAGGTCCTCTTTGAAGAAGGCCTTGATGCCATCAGCAGCGGGCTGAAGCAATCCAAAAGGCCCGCAACGATTGGGACCAAAACGGACCTGGATATGCCCCAAAACCTTCCGCTCCAGCCAGGTCAAATAGGCTACGACAATCATCAGTCCGGCAAAAACCACCACACATTTGACAATGATTTCAATGAGAAGATATAACAATTGCATCCTGTTTCCCCTCTACCCCGTTAGAAAGCCTCGTCCCTTGAGGCGAGGATGATAAAAAAGAATGTTAGTACCTTTTTGAAGGCGGGGTTTATAGCCCCACCTTTTCTAACGGGGTCTACCGTTTTTCCACTCTTCCGATAAAGACCTTGTATTCCGGCTGTTGGCTCATGGAATCATCCTCAGCCATCAGGAGATTGTTCACAAAGACAGGGAAGAATGTAGTAGCAAAATAGGCTACCCCTTTTGGAAGTCCATTGGAAATCCGACAGATTGTCTCCACCTCTCCTCGAGGGGAGATAACCTTCACCCGATCGCCTTCTCCCAATTTTGCATGGGCTGCGTCGTCAGGGTGAATTTCAATACAGGAATCAGAAAAGACTTTGGCCAATCCCCCTGCCCTCTTCGAGGTCGTTCCAATACCGTAATGATAATGAAACCCTCTGGGGATAATCCATAAAGGAAATTTTTCATCTGGCTTTTCCATCGGCTCTTGATATTCGACCGGGAAGAATCTCTTTTTTCTCCCATTACCCAAAGGCCACTGAATTCCACCTTTCTCCAAATCCGAATAAGTGATTCCCGAATAGAAGGGTACCAGAGTAGCAATCTCCTCCATAACCTCAGAAGGTTTCTGATAGGTCATGGGATATCCCATCTTCTTCGAAAGATCGCATAGAGTCTTCCAGTCAGGCCTGGCCTCACCCACTGGAGAGATCGCCTTTCTTACTCTTTGGACTCTCCTCTCCATATTCGTGAAGGTTCCATCCTTCTCAGCAAAACTCACTCCCGGCAAAATCACATGGGCATAACTTCCGATGTGAGTCATAAAGAGATCCTGAACCACTAAAAATTCCAAATGATGGAGGCCGTTTTTGATTCGCTCTAAGTTCGGGAGGGTGATGAAAGGATCCTCACCAAAAACGCAAAGGGCTTTGATCTTTCCCTCTGCAATCTTATTGAAGATCTCTCCATAACCGAAGCCCGGTTTTTCCGGTATCCTTCTCTCCCAAATTTCTTCAAATCTCCTCCGGGCCTTCTCGTCATCCACTTTCTCATACCCGGGGAGGAACCCAGGAAGAGCTCCCATATCCAATGCACCCTGCGCATTGTTTTGAGTGAGCATGGGATAGACTCCCCCGCCATTTTTCTCCGTCTCTCCTGTTAATAAGGCCAGATTGCAGAGGGCTTTTACAATCTCGGTTCCATAGGCATGTTGTGTCACGCCGGAGCCAAAGATAATGGCCCTCTTTTGAGACCCTTTGTAAAGATTGGCACAGGCCTCCAAATCAACTGGGGAGATCCCTGTGACTTTCTCAACAAACTCAGGTGAGAATTTCTCTGAAGAGGACCGAAGGGTTTCAAAACCCTCTGTCTTCGATCCGATAAACTCTTTTGCAGGGGCACCCTTCTCGATGAGGAGGCGAATCAAACCATTGATCCAGGCGATATCTGTCCCCGGCAGCGGTCTTAACCAGAGGTTGGCCCACTTCTCCCACTGGGTCTTTCGAGGATCGACCAGGATGACCTTGGCATTGTTCTGACGCATCGCCTCTCTCATCTTGTTACTGAAGATGAGGTTATCATCATAAACATCCGCACCCACCAGAAGGATCAGATCAGCCTTGGCCACATCTTCCATCGAGTGAGTCATCGCCTCCCACCCGATCGAAGCCATCATTCCGTAAAGAGAGGAACCGCCTGCCAATCGGGCTCCGTTGTCGATATGGTTGGTTCCGATACAGGCCCTCATCCATTTTTGAAAGAGGAAGTTCTCTTCATTGGTCGCCCTGGGGGAAGAGAGCCCTCCGATGCTCTGGGCTCCGTACTTCTCCTTCACCTCTTGAAGTTTTGTGGCGACCAGATCCAGAGCCTCTTCCCAAGATACCTCAACAAAGACCCCAGATTTTTTCACAAGAGGTTTTTGCAGCCTGTCTGGGTGATGAATAAAATCAAAACCGAATCTTCCTTTCACGCAGAGGCTGCCCTGGTTGACCCCACCCTCATCTTTCGTGGTGACCTTGACCACCTTCCGGTCGGCAAGGGTGTTAAGTTCCAACTGACAACCACACCCACAGAAGGTACAGGTAGTCTGGGTCCTCTCCAATTGCCATATCCTTCCTTTGATCGGGCTGAGATTCTCTGTTAAAGCTCCCACTGGACATACCTGGAGGCATTCTCCACAGGAGATACAATTTTCTTTGCGAACCGCCTTCACATGGGAAGGATAGCCATGCTCTGCGACTTCCAGCACATCAGCCCCTGGAATATCAATGCACGCATGGATACAACGGAGACACATGACACACCGATCGGGCCATTGTCGAATCAGAGGGGTCCCGTATTCAAAGGATGGACGTTCTACTTTTTCAGTGATGAACTCTTGATGGTTGATTCCAAATTCATAGGTGCGGTTCTGGAGTTGACACTCTCCACCAGCATCGCAGACCGGACAGTCCAAAGGATGATTGACCAACAAGAGTTTCAGGGCTTCAACCCTCATCCTTTCCACGCGTTCTGTGTGGGTATGAATCACCATTCCATCGACCACAAGCGTTGCACAAGAGGCCATGGGCATTTCCACACCCTCACCATCCACCAAACAGATCCGGCAGGATTTGATCAAGCTCAATCTTTTATGATAACAAAGGGTAGGGATATAGATCCCATTCTCTTTAGCGACTTCCAGAATGGTTTGATCTGGCCTCGCAGTAAGTTGTTTTCCATCAATCGTCAGCTTCAACATGCTGTATTTTATCCTCCGTTCACCCCCACCCCATGCACCACGTAGGGTGCATGACTGTCCTGAACCTAACATGGTTCAGGGCTTCCCCTCCCCCATCCAGGGGGAGGGTATTCCTATAATTGACTTCACCCAGTAAATCCCCTCTCCCCGAGTGGGAGAGGGTTAGGGTGAGGGGGACAAAGTTAAACCGCAAAGAGTCCGATCCTTACACATCTGAGACAGCGCTCTGCTTCCTTTTGAGCCACCGGAATGGAAAATCCTTCCTCCACCTCATCGAAGATCCATTTTCTCGAATCAGGAGGAAGCATGTTCAACGTCGCCCTCTTCTGTCCGCCAGAGATCCCGATCTTCTCATTCTTGTTGTAAACCTTGATCTTCTCAACCAAGCCCTCCAGACGTTCTTCCTCAGATTCCTTCACTTCCATCCCACGAAGGAAAAGGTCAATCTTCTCAGCTGCCCTCTTACCGTGGCCGGCTGCACGGACCAAAACATCCGGTCCGGTTACGCAATCTCCGGCAGAGAAGATCCCTGGACGACTCGTCAAGAAGGTTCCTTCCTGGATGGCAATGGTAGATCGTTTCGTCGTCTTCACCCCATCCTTCTCTTCAAGGAAGGAGAGATCGATCGCCTGTCCAATGGCAGGGATAGCGATATCCGCCTCGATGAAAAATTCTGAACCTTTGATTGGAACAGGTCTTCGCCTTCCGCTCTCATCCGGTTCGCCCAACTCCATCCGAATACACTCCATTCCAACAACCTTTCCCTCCTTCTCAATGATCCGGACGGGATTGCATAGGTAATGGAATTTCACACCCTCCTCCTCTGCATCATGTATTTCTACATGATCAGCAGGCATCTCTTTCTTTGTTCGACGATAAACCAGGTTCACATCTGCTTTACCAATGCGGAAAGAAGATCGGACGCAGTCGATGGCCACATTTCCGCCACCCACTACCACTACCCTCTTTCCTTCGGGGTAGGGATCTCTTCCCAGATTGATCTCCAAGAGGTAATAAACGCCAGGGATGAATCCCTTATATCCTTTGTCTTCTCCATCCACACCCATGGGTGTATTGGTCTGGGCGCCCACGCCGATAAAGATAGCCTGATAACCTTGCTCAAACATCTGAGAAAGGGTGATATCCTTTCCCACTTGAGTGTTATACCGAATCTCAACTCCTAACCTCTTTACAAGCTCTGCTTCATATCCAACAGTATCTCTTGGGAGACGATAGTCAGGGATCCCCATGGCTGCCATCCCACCGGGTTCCCCCAGCCTCTCGAAGATGGTGACGGGATAACCTTTCAGGGAAAGGTAGTAGGCGCAGGAGAGGCCAGCTGGGCCCGCTCCAATCACAGCCACTTTTTCTGAACGAGTCCCTTCCTTCTTAAGGAGAGGTGCCTTTCTCTTTTCTATCTCATAATCGGCCACAAACCTTTTCAGCCATTTGATAGAAATACATTCATCCACATTTCCCCGGCGACAGTTATCTTCACAAGGCCGGACACAGATTCGTCCCAGGATTCCGGGCAGACAGGTCGCCTCTCGAATGAGGGCAAGGGATTCCTCAAATCTTCCCTCTTTGATCAGCTCAACATAGTGTGTGATGGGAAGATGGGAGGGACAAGCGCTTTCACAAGGTGCTGTCACCTTGACTTTATATCCCTGGCGAGGAATCTTTTTCTGCAATTGGATGGCACCGGAGAATTGGTCTTCAAAATGATCGATTGCATCCAACACCGGTTTTGGACCGGTCTGTCCGAGATTGCATTTGGAACTTTTACTGATCATCTCGCCAAGATATTTCAATTGATTTAAGTCCTCATTCTTACCTCGGCCATCGGCCATCCGATTGAGAATGGTCGACATGATCCGAGTTCCTACCCGACAGGGCGTACATTTCCCACAAGACTCCTTTTGGACCGCTTCTAAGTAAGCCCGGATTAAATCGACCATATCGACTTCAGGGTCTCTAATAACAATTCCATCCCATCCAATGAAGGCTTTGACCTTTCTCTCTTTATCAAATTCCAGGGGGAGATTCAGAACCGGAACAGGTTGTCTCTCGGAATCGGGTTTCCCACGATTGTCCGTAATCATTCCACCCCAACTGCTAAAAAGAATGTCTGTCATAACAACCTCTCAATAACATCAATGCAAAGTGTAAAATTAGCAATTAGCATTTCAAAATTTTTCTCTTGTTGCATTTTGCAATTTATATTTTGCAATGGTTCTTTTATCGATCGATCTCTCCCAGAACGATATCAATACTCCCAATGGCTGAAATCACATCCGCGATCAAACTTCCTTCAATCATCTTGGGAAGGGCACTGAGATTGAAGAAAGAGGGTGGTCGAATCCTCATCCGCAAGGGCCGATTCGATCCATCGCTGACGAGATAGTATCCTAACTCTCCTTTAGAAGCCTCCACGCTCACATAGACCTCGCCTTTCGGCGGTTGGAAGCCTTCGGAGGCAATCTTAAATTGCCGAATCAATGCATCGATATCCCTGAGGACGTTGTCCTTGGGTGGAAGGGCAATCCAAGGATTGTCAGAGATTACGGGACCCTTTGGCAGCCGTTCCAATGTCTGCTCCACAATGGCATTCGACCATTCCATCTCCCTCAAACGCACGATGTACCGATCGTAGACATCCCCGACTGAGCCAATGGGGATATCGAAATCGAACTCATCATAACTTGAATAGGGAAAGGCCTTCCTCACATCATATTTGACTCCAGAGCCACGAAGGGTGGGCCCGGTCACCCCCCAGTTGATCGCATCCTCTTTAGAAATGAACCCAACGCCTTTGGTTCGTTTCAGCCAGATCACATTCTTCGTCAGGAGCGTTTCATATTCTTTCATGTGTTCGGGAAAGGCCTGGACAAAGGTCTTGATTTTCTCTTCTATCCCGTCTGGAAGGTCTTTTGAAACTCCGCCAATTCTCATGTAGGTGGGCGTAAGTCTCCCTCCCGCAACCTCCTCAAAGATTCTCAGGATCTCTTCCCTTTCCCGAAAGTTGTAGAAGAGGAGCGTCATGGCGCCGATGTCCAAGGCATGCGTTCCCAACCAGATGAGATGGGCAGCAATCCTTTGAAGCTCAGCCATCATGACTCTTAGATATTGAGCCCGTTTGGGAACCTCAATGCCTAAAAGTTTCTCCACGGCTAACACATAGCCCAGGTTATTGCCCATCGCATTGGTATAATCCAAACGGTCGGTGAGGGGAATGACCTGGTGATACGTTTTACTTTCAGCCAGTTTTTCAACCCCCCGATGAAGGTGGCCAATATGAGGGGTTGTCTTGGTGATCACCTCTCCATCCAATTCCAACACGAGCCTTAAAACCCCGTGAGTGGCGGGGTGCTGAGGTCCCATATTGATAGTCATTAACCGCTTCTCTGCCATTTCAAACCTCGGGAACAAAGGGTTTGTCAAAATCCGGTCCTTCGACCGGAAAATCTTTTCTCAAGGGGTGACCTTCATAACCATCCCAGAGGAGAATCCTCCTCAAATCGGGATGGTTCTCAAAAGGAATACCGAAGAGGTCATAGACCTCTCTCTCTAACCAGTTGGCTGCTTTCCAAATCGACTCCACACTTGAAACCGATTCAGAATCTCCAGCTTTTATTTTTAGCCTCAGTCTTTGTCGGTTCTTCATCGAGTAAAGAAGATAGACCACCTCAAAACGGGGGGATTCGGGAAAGAAATCTACGCCACAGAGGTCGGTGAGCATTTGGTATTGGAGATCAGGGTCGGAATAAAGAAATTTACAGATATCAAAAATATCCTTCTTCCGAACGATGACGTTGACCTCATCCCGAAACGTCTTTACCTCCAAAATGGAGGCCGGAAATTTTTCTTGCAATTTCTTCACCGCGAGATTGATTTCAGCCATTCCCTTTTCCTTTTTTATCCCTTCATTTCATTTCAAGGCTGCTGCGAACATTCTTTCGATCGGCAAGCGTTTCTTTCTCAATCTTCTTCTGGAGCTTCACAATCGCTGTGAGCAATGATTCGGGTCTGGGTGGACAACCTGGAACGTAGACATCCACGGGAAGGATTTGATCCACTCCTTGCACCACACTATAAGTCTTAAAGATTCCACCTGAACAGGCACAGGCCCCATAGGCGATGACCCACTTGGGCTCTGGCATCTGTTCATAAATACGTTTGACCATCGGGGCCATCTTTTTGGTCAATGTCCCTGCAACGATCATCAAATCTGCCTGTCGGGGGGAGGGCCTGAAAACCTCTGAACCAAATCGAGCAATATCCCACGTCGCCGAACTGGTGACGATCATCTCCAGAGCGCATCAAGCCAAGCCAAAGGTCACTGGCCAGATCGAATACTTTCGACCCCAATTGACGACCTTATCCAAGAGGGGGAGAAAAGGGGTCTTCTCAAGGTAGGTTTCTATTCCCATTCCAATGCTCCTTTTTTCCAGATGTAGATATAGGCGATGAGTAAAATTCCAATGAAGACAGCCATTGAGACGAAGGCAAAGACTTTAAACTGTTTAAAGACCACTGCCCAGGGATAGAGAAAGACGACCTCAATATCAAAGAGGAGAAAAAGCATGGCGATGATGTAGTACTTGATGGGTATCCTACCGAAACTTGAACCAATGGTCGTCATCCCACATTCATAAGGTGCCTGTTTCAATGCCGTGGGTTTTCTCTGGCCTAAGAGAGCGGAGGCGACAATGGCAAAGAGGGCAAAAACAATAGCAATGGCAACAAAAATAAGAATGGGGAGATATTCAATCAACATAATTAGCCCCCTATTTGTGAAAAATTTCTTGTACGTCCACCGTCCATAAACTACAAGATTGCTATTTTTTTGTCAAGAAAAATTTTATGAAAAATTTTATGAAAATTAATGAAAAAGCAATTTCCTAAAAGTTAAATGTAAGTATCTGTTTTCATTTAATATTCTCAAGAGCTTGACAAGATATCGCTATTCTGTATTATAATGGGTTAGTGAAAAAATTAACACGTGAATTAAAATTTTTAAATCTGCTCAATTTTTAGCCGGAAGAAGTTAGAAGGGATCGACTAAAAAAATTATTAACCAAGACAAGCGGTTCTTGAATGGAGTAATCCATGGGCTCTGAAGCCAAAACCTTTCATGATTTGAAGTCAGAAGTCCAGCAGCTTAATTTTTGCGGGAAGTGCGGAGGGTGTGTGGCGTTCTGTTCTGCTGACAACCTGGGGGCACTGGAAGTCGGGCCGGATGGGATGCCTAGATTTGCGGATGAAGAGAAATGCCTCAAGTGTGGAATCTGTTACATGATCTGCCCCAACATCCGCGATCTCGATGAGGAGCTGAAAAAGAAGACGAAATGGGAACCTCCCATCGGCCCGATCAAAGATTTGGTATCCGCTCAAACCACCAACCCAACAGTGGGGGAGAATTGCACAGATGGAGGGGTGGTGACCTCTCTTCTCCTCTATCTTATGGATAACCATATGATCGATGGTGCTCTCGTTTCGAGGAGCGACGGTCCCTTCCACAGAGGCCCAATGCTTGCCACTTCGGGAGAAGAGATCATCTCTGCTTCGGGTTCCCATTATGACGAATCCTTTTCTATTGTCAAGCTGGGGTCCGATTACTCTACGTATTCACCCGCCATGCAAGAATTGAAGAGCTTGCGGAAAGGTTTGATCGATCGAGTCGCCATGGTCGGAACTCCTTGCCAGATTCACACCGTCCGAAAGATGCAGGTGCTTGGAATCATTCCTTCTGATGTAATCAAGTACTACTTCGGCCTCTTTTGTATGGAGAACTTCTCTTTCAATGACGTCCAGCTGAAGCACTTGGAGAAAAGGTATGGATTTGATTTAGCCCATGTGACGAAGATCAACGTCAAAGAAGACTTTTTTATATATCTTGAGGATGGAAGAATCATCCACATTCCCTTTAAGGAGATCGACTCCATTGCGCGGCCAGCATGTCTGGTCTGTCCTGATTTCTCCGCAGAGTATTCAGACATCTCTTTTGGAGGGTTAGGTTCTCCGGAGGGATATACGACGGTGCTCATTAGGTCGGAGAGAGGGAAAATGGTTTATCGGGGAGCTTTGACAGCTGGTTATATTAAAGAGAGGAGATATTCATCTGCCGAGAAATCTCGAAGTGAATTGATCAAGCTTCAAAGAATGATTATTGATTTCTCTCAAAGAAAGAAGGAACGGGCTCTGAAAAACCGTGGAGCCGTGGCGAGGTCCATCACCCCATCCCTAACTACTCCATAACCGATCGGCCTCACAATTTCTTGGGCCTTTGGGAATATAAATTATGTTCTACTCCACTCGATCTAAACTCATTCTCAGTTTCCTTGGCGTTTCCTTCCTTGTGTGTGGTGTTGCTCTTTTAGTGGGAGGTCAACTCCTTTACAAAGCTGTCCTCAATGAAGCAACGAATCGTGTCCGATTAGATCTCAATGCCGCACGCGAGATCTATCTCAGTCGTATCAAGGGGGTGAAAGTGGCTCTCAACATCACCACCTTGGGACCAATATTCCGATCGGCCTTTGAGAGGCAGGATGCTCAGAAAATTATTCCTTTGTTAACAAATATCGCGCAGCAAACCGAGTTGGATTTCGTAGGGATTGTCACGAAAGAAGGAAAAACACTATGCCGGATCGGACCCAATTCCATACCCAAAGAAAATAGTCCTCCTAACCCGATTGCCAATTTAGCCCTCCAGCAACGGATTGCTGTTTCAGGAACAGTCATCCTGAACAACGAGTTTCTCTTTGCTGAGAATCCTGAACTTGCCAATCGAGCCAGAATCAAGTTGCTTCCCACCAAGAGAGCTACTCCAAGGCCCGAGAGTGAAGAATTTTCTGGAATGGCTCTTGCTGCAGCTGTCCCGGTCTTTGAGTCTGGTAATTTTTTGGGCGTTCTTTACGGCGGTGTTCTTCTCAACCGGAGCCAAGAGATTGTGGACCGAGTTCGGGATACCGTTTTTCAACATGAAATCTACAAAGGTCAAAGCATAGGCACAGCGACTATCTTTTTTAAGGATATTCGGATCGCTACAAATGTTCTTTCTCCTGACGGAAGTCGAGCGATTGGAACAGTGGCCTCTGAAGAGGTCACCAAACATGTCCTGACGGATGGAAAGAAGTGGATAGACCGTGCCTTCGTGGTCAACGATTGGTATATTACTGCCTACGAGCCCATTGAGGACATCTTTGGTCAAAAAGTAGGAATGCTTTATGTTGGAGTGTTGGAAGCCAAATATGCGGACGTCCGGTGGAATGCCCTCTCTCTTTTTATAATGATCACCGTTGCAGGAATGGTCTTAGCCCTTGCATTGGGATATGTTATCGCCAGTAAGATGAGTCGCCCAGTGAAACAACTCATCGAGGCAAGCAATCAAGTTTCCCAGGGCAATCTGTCACCGAAGATTGGACCGATCTCAAAGAGTGAGATCGGTGTCCTCCAGAAGACATTCAAACAAATGCTCACCTCCCTCCAGGAAAGGGATAAACGTCAGAGGGTGGAGAGTGAAATCAAACTCCTGCAATCCGAAAAACAGGCAAGCATTGGCAAGCTCGCAGGCGGGGTGGCCCACGAGGTCAACAATCCTCTGACAGGGATATTTACCTTTACACACATGCTCCTTCGCAGAAAAGATATCCCAGAGGAGGTTCGCATAGACCTCGAGACCATCGCCCAAGAGACGGAGCGGGTTCGGAAAATTGTCAAAGGGCTACTTGATTTCTCACGTCAGACAGAACTGAACCGTGAACCAACGGAAGTAAATCGGCTTGTCCGTTTCACCCTTTCCCTTGTCGAAAACCAGGCCCTCATCAAAGGCGTCAGTTTAAATTTTGAGCCGGGGGAAGGGCTACCGATGATCACCTTGGATAGAAATCAGATGCAAAGTGTTTTACTCAATATTATTATCAATGCCCTTGATGCCACGGAACCAGGCGGAAGTATCACCGTCACCACGAATATTGGTATATCAACGAGCAAGCCCGGTCAAGAAGGTATTGAAATTTTATGTACGGATACAGGATGTGGCATTCCTCCTGAGAACCTCAATAGGCTTTTCGATCCCTTCTTTACGACTAAAGATGTTGGACATGGCACGGGCTTAGGGCTATCGGTGTCCTACGGTATCGTTGAACGCCATGGAGGGACCATTTGGGTCCAGAGCAAGGTGGGCAAAGGTAGCACCTTTAAAGTCTGGCTGCCGACAGAGGAGCAGAGTGAAGGAAATGAAAATATTAGTAGTGGATGACGATGCCATCGTAATCAAAAGTTGCCGGCGCATCCTCGAAGCAGAAGGATTTGAGGTCACTACAGTCCCCAGCGCAGACGAGGCACTGGAGAAAATCAAAAATTACGAGTTTGACCTTTTGCTCATGGATGTGAAGATGCCCAAACATGACGGTATCTTCCTGATGCGAGAGATAAAGAAGAACTGGCCGGACATACCGATCATTGTCATGAGCGGTTATCCGACCCCGGAGACCATCACCGATGTGCTGAAGCTGGGGGCCACGCAGTTTATTCCAAAACCCTTTCGACCGGATGAACTGGTGAAGTCCGTCCGCCAAGTCATTCAAAAAATACCCCGTAAGAAATCCTCCCCCACAGGGGATGGATGAAATGGAGAAAAGCGGTAGACAGAGATTTCATATTTCGAATTTAGAATTTTAATCTTTTCAATGGGGGAACACGATGGCTGAGAAGATGTTAATCATCGACGATGAAGAGATTGTGTTGAAATCGTGCCGAAAAATATTTGAGGCAGAAGGTTTCGACGTGATCACCACGGCCAATCCTCAAGAAGGTCTCAAACTTGTGTCAGAAAAATCCTTTGACGTGATCCTCGTAGACTGGATGATGCCAGGTTTTGATGGTATGGATGTGGTGGAGGAGATTGACAAGCGTTCACCGAATTCCGCCATGGTGATGATCAGTGGTTACCCCTCTGTTGGACGGGCCACGGAAGCTATGAAGCGAGGAGCTATGGATTATCTGGCCAAACCCTTCCGACCAGAGGAGATCATCGAGGTGGTTAAAAAGGCGGTGAGGCGCAAGGTCACCGAAGAGAAAAAAGCCATGGGACGATTCGAAACGATCATGAAGTCCTGGCAATTCCCGGTCCCCACATTCGAGGATAAAGCACCGAAGACGATCGCCGAGACGGTTGCGCAAACCCTGGGCGTAGCCAAGGCGACTTCACCTTGGTTCACTGTATTTGTGCTGGGAATTCTGGCTGGGGCTTATATTGGGTTTGGAGGGTTACTCTCAACGACAGTCACCTTTGATATGGCAGCCAAATGGGGCCTGGGCTTCACAAAGATCTTGGGAGGAGCTGCTTTTAGTGTAGGGCTGATGCTTGTGGTCATTGCAGGAGCGGAGTTATTCACAGGCAATAACCTGATGGTTTCAAGTGTCATGTCCCGAGAAATCACTTTAAGCACTATGGGAAAGAGATGGGCTGTTGTCTTTGTGGCTAACTTCATCGGGTCCATTCTCGTCACGCTGCTCTTCTACTACTCGGGACTGTGGAAGACTGCCGATGGGGCACTCGGTATTGCAGCAGTGAAGATTGCCTATAATAAAACCGCACTCAGCTTTAGCGAGGCCTTTTGGCGCGGGATCGGATGCAACTGGCTGGTCTGTTTAGCTGTCTGGATGGCTCTGGCCTCTCGCCAGATCATCGGAAAGATATTTGCCATCTTCTTTCCGATCATGGCTTTCGTTGCCATTGGTTTTGAGCACAGCGTCGCCAATATGTATTTCATTCCCACAGGAATATTGTTGATGAATGAAGCAGGGATGGCCAATATTCCAGGCGTTGATCCAAATATTCTTGGTTGGATCAATTTTCTATGGAGAAACCTGTTCCCCGTCACGATCGGCAACATTATTGGTGGGGCAGTATTTGTGGGAATGAGTTATTGGGGAGCTTATCTCAGACCGACCAAAACCACCAAGACCTGACCCTTCACTTCTCAATCCTCCTCTTTCTAAAAAGAAGGGGACAAATCATTCGTAGATCCAGTCCCAACGAATTGTAGTAGAGAAATTATTGGATCATCCCGTCAATGGACTGAGGTAGAGGAAGGGATACTTTTGTCTGCTGGGTCCATCTTTTGAATCTTCACTGCGCAGACCTTAAACTCTGGGATTTTGGCAATCGGATCAAAAGCTGGGTTGGTCAAAATATTGGCTCTGCTTTCGAGAAAGTGGAAAGGCATGAATACTATTTTTCTTCCTGCTGCATCGGTCAACTTCACACGGGATGAGACAGACCCGCGTCTTGATGCAATGACGACCCAATCGCCATCTCCCACCTTCAGTTCAGAAG
>Ga0315288_10002371_pt1 | contig 24402 bp, 20 predicted proteins | sample YL17G11_20_MG_FD_203454 | JGI IMG/M metagenome (GOLD analysis project Ga0315288, IMG submission 203454) | Sediment microbial communities from Yellowstone Lake, YNP, Wyoming, USA - YL17G11_20 | ecosystem: Environmental > Aquatic > Freshwater > Lake > Sediment | place: USA: Wyoming | collected... | reverse complement strand
CGTTTCTCGTCGGTGAACGCGTTGAGGCTGAGGACCTCACAATCGAGCTTTCCGATGAGCGCCGGTAGTATCAGGGACACCGCGCCGTAACCGTAGTCAAGCGCCACCTTCAGATTGCCGTCCCGTATCAACGGTATATCCAGTTTCTCCTCCAGCGCCCGCGTGTATGTCTCCAGCGCGCGGGAGGGATAGTATATCTCGCCGAGCTCGTCGAGGAACGCACGCCTGAAGTCGTTGCGGGTGTAGATCCTCTCCATGGCCCTGCGGCCGTTCTCGTCCAGGTCACGGCCCTCCTCGTCGAAGAAGTTGATGTCAAGCCACTGCGGGTCTCGCTCGCTGGTGCGGGTATCGACCCCGCCCTGGTCGCTGTGACTGTGTATGGTGAAACGGTTCACAGGTACTGCGCTGACCTCGAGGTCCCGCACGTGTACCCCTGAGGCGTTGAGCCCTGACATGAATGCTCGCTTTATGATGCGGGCCGAGCGCGTGCCGTCCCTGCTGGTCACGACCTGCGAATTCACCGGAAGCAGAGAACCGTATGCCAGGCCCAGGCGCACCGCTTTTTCGGGAGTGATATCCACGTTTATGAGCCCGGACACTCCCCTTTTCCCGAACAGGGACCGCATGCCTCGCGATTCCCAGATTATGCTGGTGTTAACGGTTGCCCGCGAATCCACGGTCTTGAACGGGAATATCAGGACCCCGTGGTTTATCATCGCGTTCTCGCCAACCATGCAGTCGTCGCCCAGCACCGCCCCTTCCTCTATCCGAACCCCGGACTTGATGTCGCAGTTCCGCCCTATCACGCTGCCTCTGACGTGACAGGACGGACCGATATATGAGTTATCCATGATTATGGACCGGTGCAAAAAGTTATCCCTTTTGATAACGACATTGTTTCCGAGCACGGTATACTCCCTGACCTTGCTGCCAGGCTCGACTTTTACGTGGTTTCCTATCAACACGTGGCCGCTGATCTCCACCGAATCATCGATCTCAACACCATCGCCTAGCCAGACGTTGTTCTCGAGCCCGTGGCCGGGCACGTCTATGTCAACAAGGCCATCCAGTATGTCACGATGAGCGACAAGGTACTGCTCGAGGTTCCCCACATCGCACCAGTATCCATCCGCCACGTATCCGTAGAGAGGAAGCCCGTCCGCGAGAAGCTGCGGGAAGAGCTCTTTTGAGAAGTCGTAGGGCCGGTCGTCAGGGATGAAACTAAGGATCTCGGGCTCGATTATGTAGATGCCGGTGTTGATGGTGTCGGAGAACACCTCGCCCCGACCGGGCTTTTCCATGAACTTGACCACACCGCCCTCGGAATCAGTGATGACGAGTCCGAAATCAAGCGGATTCTCGACTTTCTTCAGGATTAACGTCACCCTGGACTTTCGCTCCCGGTGGAAATCGATCGCGGCGGAAAGGTCGAAGTCGGTCAGGGCGTCCCCGCTTACGACCATGAAGGTCCTGTCGATGAACGTGCGGGCGTTCCGAACGCTGCCGGCGGTGCCGAGGGGGCTTTCCTCGGTCACATAGCTGATGTTCAACCCCCAGCCCGACCCGTCACCGAAGTAGCTGGTGATTAGAGTCGGAAGGAACTGCAGGGTGACCACGATATCCTCGAAGCCGTGGCGTTTCAGCAGTTCGAGCGTGTGCTCCATGAGCGGCTTGTTCGCCACTGGGACCATGGGCTTCGGCTGGTTGCTCGTCAGCGGGCGGAGCCTTGTGCCTTCTCCCCCCGCCATAACGACCGTCTGTATGTCTCTCTTCCGCTGGGCGTTCACGGCTGTTCCTAACATCCTGGCTCGCTCATCTCAACCGGTTGATTCGGCCTGCACGGGTCCTCCTGCGCCGGATTTCTTTTCCCGCAGAAGTGCTACCGCCCTCGATATGTATATGCCACCCGAGATGACGGAGAAGGACATGCCGATTGCGAACAACCAGAGGCCGTAAGTCTGCCAGGACGTAGCGGAGAAGAACTGGTAACCCTGGAACGTTACCAGGCTGCCGCCGCGTGTGGGTGAAAGTATCAGGAGGCAAATGGCGACGAAAAGCGTGGCCGTGGCGACCTTGGCCGTCCAGTGGACCGCCACAACCGAGCGATCGAGCTTGCCGAATATGGGGTATCCGAGCGCAAGCACCACGTCTCTACCCAGGACGATAGCGAAGAACGCCAGCGGCAGGATACCGAGGACATAGAGCGTTATGAGCGCCGCTCCTATTAACAGCCGGTCTGCGAGCTGATCGAACGTCGCCCCGAACGTGCTGACGGTCTCGGTATGTCTTGCCACGAAGCCGTCGGCCCAGTCGGTCGCGGCGCCGAATGCGAAAAGCCCGAACGCCAGATACTTATACGATGAAATTGTGTTCGCCTTCACCATCAAGATAACGAACGCAGGCGCGATGAGAATTCTGAGGAGGGTAAGGAAGTTGGGCATCTGGTTCCGTATGGTTTTCAATGAATCAATCACGCACCGTTCCCATATCGTGGTGGCAGTCACCTTGAATCTTTATCTTGATTACTTATCTCCCCGCGCATTCCCTGTATTCGAGACCTTTTTTATCGCAACACACATGATTCCAGTAATGGTCGGGACGGCCGGATTCGAACCGGCGACCCCTGGTCCCCCAGACCAGTGCGCTAACCTGACTGCGCCACGTCCCGAACAGCATTGTTCTTCGATTGTTCATCGATATTCTAGCAACCGCGCGTAACTACCGCAAACGTGGAACCCGTTTGCGGTAATAACATTAAACAGGGCCCCTCGGGGGGCCCTGTTCATAATCATAGAAACTGGATCCCGTTACTTCTTTCCGATCGCCAGCTTGAGTGCCTTACCGGCACGGAATGCTGGAGCCTTGCTTGCAGCAATCTGGATCTTCTTCTTTGTCTGAGGGTTGATGCCTGTCCGCGCCTTACGCTTCCGCACCTCGAAGGTCCCAAAGCCCACCAGTTGGACCTTATTACCCTTCTTGAGAGTGTCTGTAATGCCGTCCAGCATCGCCTCCACCGCCGCTGCAGCGTCCTTTTTCGAAAGCTTTGCCTTTTTTGCTACCACATCCGATAGTTCTTTTTTGGTCAAAGATTACACCCCCTTTCCAAACATCTGTGAAATTGTTCAACAAACCACAATCCCTTCCTGCCAGAATACTATAGAAAAACGCGAAATTATCATATATTCCAGCTATTATCCACCTTTTTCAACCACTTTGCTGCGAAAATGTACCCTCAGCGGACTTCCCCAGAAACCGTACTGCTCTCTCAACTTGCGTACCAGGAAGCGTCGGTATTCGGGTTTGATAAGGCCCGCATCGTTGACGAACACTATTACCGTCGGCGGAGCGACTTCGGCCTGAGTGGCGTAATACATCTTCAACTGCTTACCACCCTTTACGGGTGGGGGGTTCTCCTGCTTGATGACGGTCAGGAACTCGTTTAAAGCCGGTGTGGGGATACGCCAGTTCCACTGTTCGAACACCTCATCAACCAGTGGAAGGATCTTTGCCATGTTTCGGCCTGTAATCGCTGATATTCGTAGCAGCGGTAGATGTGATGCGAAGCGGAACTTGTGCGCAATGGCTTCCATCACGTCCACAGGTCCACCGGTGCTCTCTACAAGGTCCCACTTGTTGATCAGTATCACCGCAGCGCGTCCCCGGGAGTCTATTTTCCTCGCTATACGCTGGTCGTGCTCGCTCGGCCCCTCGGCCCCGTCGATTACGATGAGTACGACGTCCGCTTCGTCAACCGCCCGGTAAGTCCTGACAGAGCTATAGTACTCAATGTCGCTTATGCCGACCCTCTTGCGTCGTATACCCGCCGTATCCAGAACCCGGTATATCCTGCCGTCGCAGGTGACCACCGTGTCTATCGAGTCCCTCGTCGTGTGCGGCTCCTCGTGCACCAGTGCCCGCTCCTCGCCGGCAAGCTGGTTAAGCACAGATGATTTGCCGACGTTGGGCCTTCCGACGATGGCTATGGCTATCTCCGGCTCTGGAGCTCTAACGTCTTCCAGGGGAAGCATTTCCAGCATTCGGTCCAGCAGGTCCCCGATCCCCAATCCGTGTATCGCGGACACCGGCATCGGGTCCCCAAGCGCCAGCTCGTAGAAACGGCTTGCCTCGGCCTCCAGCTCCAGGTTGTCCACTTTGTTGACAACCAGTATGGCCGGGCACTTCAGGCGATTGAGTTTGCGTGCAAGCCATTCGTCGTCAGCGGTTACTCCGGTCTTTACGTCCACAACCATGATTACAGCATCCGCCTCTTCCGCGGCAAAGAACGCCTGGCGCTCGACCTCCTTTGCAAGCCATCCCCCCTCGTCTATACCGACGCCTCCGGTATCTGCCAGCATGAATTCCCTTTGCCGCCACCGGGCCGTAACGTACTTCCTGTCCCTGGTGACCCCAGGGTTCGGGTCGACTATAGCCGCCATCGTTGCGGATAAACGGTTCATGAGCGTCGATTTTCCGACGTTCGGGCGGCCCATTATTGCTACCACGGGCAGGCGGTCTTTCAACGGTTATCACTCCATCCGTGATCTACGGCTTCGAGCAGCGACCGTGCGTCGGCAGGCACCACTTCGATCTTCACGCAACTGGATCGCTCGATATCATCCACTGTAACACCATCGACGAACATATTGTCCGTAAGGGCTGTTTCGGGGACGAGCGCCCTTTTTGCATCGGGAATGTTCCGGATTGCGTCAATAACGTCATGTCCGGGTAACAGTCCGCAAACTGTGACGCGCTCGCCGAACAGCGAGTTTGCGCATACCGCGATCTCGACCCCCATCCGCTCCAGCCCTATCGGGGCCATTGCCCACAGGCCGGCCGGTGTGGTTATCACGACGGTTCCCTGGCTCCCCGCCCTGTCCTCAGCCCCGTTGAAGGCGACGCCGCTTAAACTGTCCCGGAAGCGGCGGCACAGGCCGATCCCGTTTTCTGACTGGGGGTAGTCAGCATAGTAGGAATCAGGTGGAGGGTCCCCGCCAGCGAGGAAGAAGAACTCGTCCGCGGCGAAGAGGCCAGTACCGCCAAAGGTGGGCTTCCACCGCTCGATTTGCTTCACGACTTCTGCCGCCGAGTCGCTGTCGTAGCCCAGCAGGTTTGAAAACCTTTGCTTACCGGTGGTGGTGATCCCAACCGGGACGACTCCCACAGAAGCGGCTTCACGGTAACGTGACCTTATGTCAGAAAGTGTTATATCCAGGTGTCCCCCGTCGTTTACTCCGCGGACCAGTACGATCTGCAAGTGTAATGCTATGCCGCCAGCCAGCAGGCTGTCCAGCACCGACAGGGCACGATCCGCGGAACGGCTGCCGAACATTATTCTTCTGATCTCGCTTTCAGTCGAGTGAAGGCTCACATAAAGCGGAGAAAGCCTGTCCTCGATTATGCGCCTGAGGTGCTTCTGGCGGAGATTTGTCAGCGTGATGAAGTTTCCGGATAAAAAACTGAGCCTGTAATCGTCGTCTTTGACGTAGAAAGTGTCACGCATCCCACCTGGCAATTGATCGACAAAGCAGAACATGCACCTGTTGTTGCAGGTGATGACCGGCCCGAAAACAGGCTGAGAAAAAGCGAGCCCAATCGGTCTGCCTGACGGCTTCACGGCAACCTCAAGTCGTACGCCAGCGCTCTCGATGTCCAGTTCGTGGCGCGTTTCATCCGCCAGCAGCATGTAGCAGTCTATCGCGTCCCTGAGCGGCATGCCGTCGATACTGTGGATCATGTCACCGGGATGTATGCCTGCCACATCCGCCGGCGAACCGGGCTCGACGTCGCTTACGGGCGCCGGCCCGAAGGTGTCCTTAATCATGTCGTTTCCTGTATCGCCCTCTGGTGAATCGTCTTTCCCGGTTAACCTGCTGATAAGCATTACTGGTTCAATGGAGTCAGGCCCGGAGCCCTGGAGCGTCCCTGCGCATTTTCACTGCCCTGGGAATACGTTGACAACGTCACATTAACCCAGGTATATCCGGCTGACAAGGAGACTGCGCAAGGCGCCCTGTCCCGCGCTTTACGGCTTTATCCAATACGTTATAATTAAGTGCCGTTTTTCCAGATACCGAGGGGGATTGATAGTGACTGCAGCCGAAGGTGCCGCTAAAAAGAGTGTAGGGTTGTTCGGGCATGGCGATTCCGGGAAGACAACGCTCGCGGAATCCCTGCTCTACGCGTCGGGGGCCATAACCAGGATGGGAGACGTCGAGCAGGGCAACACGACAACAGACTTCGACGAGGATGAGATAAAGCGAAAGATCTCTATAAACTGCGCCCTCGCTCCCGTGGAGTGGAAAGGGACCAGTCTCACGATCCTTGATACTCCCGGTTACGCGGACTTCGTGGGTGATGCGATTTCCGCGGTCAGGGCTGTTGACACGTGTGCGTTTGTCGTCTCCGGCGTTGACGGCGTGGAGGTCCAGACCGAGATAATGTGGGAGCGCGCTTCCGAATTCGGCCTTCCCCGCTTCATATTCGTGAGCAAGTTGGACCGCGAGCGGTCGAGCTTTTCGCGCACTGTCGAGGACATAGAACAGACTCTCGGCGGAAACGTGGTGCCGCTGAACATCCCTGTCGGTGAAGAGCATGGTTTTACCGGTGTTGTGGATCTCATGAGCGGCAAGGCGTTTGAGTCGGATGGGCCGGGCAAGCCCAGGGAGGTGCCGGTGCCGGACGAACTGCAGGATGCTTTGAAGAAGGGAAGAGATAAGCTGGTCGAAGCCGTGGCCGAGTCCGACGATTCCCTTCTGGAGAAGTACCTCGAGGATGGGGATATCACCGGCGATGAGATCGCCACAGGCCTTTCTGGCAGCGTAAGAGAAGGAACGCTGATCCCTATCCTGTGTGGTTCAGCCACAAAAGGCATAGGCATACCGGCGCTGATGGATTTCATGGTGAACATGCTTCCGTCACCCGGTGATCTGCCGGACATCGTGGGTAAGGCTCCGGGCAAGGATGACGAAATCAGCATGCCCCGGACTCCAGATGCGCCGCTCAGCGCGCTTGTCTTCAAGACTCTGGCCGACCCTTATGTCGGAAAGCTTACCTATTTCCGCATCTTCTCGGGTTCCCTGAAGAGCGACTCCTCTGTGTTCAATTCCACGAGAGGAAAGAGCGAGCGCGTCGGCCAGTTGTACCTGGTAAAGGGGAAAGATCAGAAGTCGGTGCCCGCACTGGCAGCGGGAGAGCTCGGTGCCGTGGCCAAGCTGGCCGTTACCTTTACCGGGGATACGCTTTGCGAAAAGGACAGGCCCGTGGTACTTTCTCCGATCGAGTACCCCTCGCCGGTGATGTCGCTGGCCGTAGAACCCAGGACGAAGGGCGACGAGGACAAGCTTTCCACCGCCCTCAGCAGGCTTCGCGAAGAAGACCCCATGCTGATGGTCAGGCGCGACACCGAGGTTAACCAGACCCTGATAAGCGGGGCCGGAGAAAGCCACCTCGATGTCGTCGTCGAGAAGATGCGCCGGAAATTCGGTGTTGATATCAAGACGGACCCTCCGAAAATCCCTTACAAGGAGACGATAAGGAAAACAGTGGAAGCGGAGGGAAAGCACAAGAAGCAGACAGGCGGTCACGGGCAGTTCGGGCACTGTTTCCTGCGCATCGAGCCGCGCGAGAGGAGCGCCGGGTACGAATTCGAGAACAAGATCGTAGGAGGGGCCATACCGAGACAGTATATACCGGGTGTTGAAAAAGGAGTGCTGGCGGCTTTGAGTGACGGGTTCATGGCGGGATACCCGATCGTGGATATGAAGATTACCCTGTATGACGGGTCGTTCCACTCAGTTGACTCATCCGAACTGGCTTTCAAGATGGCTGCGCAGAAGGCGGTAAGGGAAGGCGTCGGAAAAGCCGAAGCGGTCCTGCTCGAGCCGATAGTGGATATCCAGGTGACGGTTCCCGAACAGTACATGGGTGATGTCATCGGCGACCTGAATTCAAAGCGCGGGCGCATCCTCGGAATGCTGCCTAAGGGTAAGATGCAGGTGGTCAGCGCCCAGGTTCCCCAGGCCGAGGTTTCACGTTACTCGATCGACCTGAGGTCAATAACCGGAGGGCGCGGAGTGTTTTCGATGGAGTTCTCTCACTACGAGGAAGTGCCTGAACACATCGCTCGGAAGATCATCGCTGGGTCGAAGCGAGAGAAGGAGGAGTCCTAGAACAACTCGCGAAGCCTGGCGAATACCTGGTCAAGCGCCTGCGGCATCACCCTCGTTTGAGCGACTACTGTCATGAAGTTGCTGTCTCCCGACCAGCGTGGCACAACGTGCAGATGGACGTGGTCGGTGACACCCGCGCCGGCTATCCTCGAGATGTTTATGCCGAGGTTGAATCCCTGAGGGTCGAACGTTTTCCTTATCGCCTCCATCGAACGCTGGGCGAGGGTCATCATCTCCTTTAGAGTTTCAGGGTCGAGCTCTTCGATGGTCCCCGTGTGCCGGTACGGCGCTATCATCAGGTGCCCTGTGGTGTACGGGTATATGTTCAACATCGCAAAGCAGTACTGCTCACGCGCGAGTATCATGTTTTCCTCGTCGTCGCCCGAGGTCGGCCTGTCACAGAATATGCACCCTTCACGCTCATCCACGGTGCTCACGTACTCGTACCTCCAGGGGGTCCAGATTATGTCCAAGCGCACCTCCAGCATTGCCCTGCCCTCAGACCAGATCTAAGGCCCTGTGCAAACCCGGGCGGCCTGTTTCGAGGTAATAGAGCGGTCAGGTCAAATTCTTCTGCTCGAGATCTCATCAAGCAGCTCCACCCGGAACTTCTCGAGATCGACGTCACGCTCGTCCCGCCCCGCAAGCGACCTTACGGAGACCTTTCCCGACTCCACTTCCTGATCGCCCACTATTATCATGTAGGGCACCTTCATCCTCCAGGCCTTCCGTATCTTCTTAGAGGTAGTCTCGCGCTCCTGGTTTACGTTCACCCTTATCCCGCTTGATCCCAGGTCATCTTTCAGCCTGATCGCAAAATCGACGTGGCGGTCCGCGATGCAGAGTATCTCTACCTGTACCGGCGCAAGCCACAGGGGGAACGCCCCGGCGTAATGCTCGATGAGAACTCCAAGGAACCTCTCCAGGCTCCCCAGCAGGGTTCTGTGGATCATCACCGGGGTGTGCTCACGGTTGTCTGCGCCGACGAACGCCATGTCGAACCTGCGAGGCAGGTTGAAGTCGAACTGTATCGTGGGCCCTTGCCACAGACGGCCCAGCGCATCCTCCAGCTTTATGTCGATCTTCGGCCCATAGAAAACCCCTTCGCCTTCGTCGATTAAATATTCGAGCGACTGGCGTTCAAGGGCTTTCTTCAACAGTTCAGTCGCTTTCACCCAGTCTTCCTCCGTGCCTACGAAATGCTCCGGTCTCGTGCTGAGCGCAACACGAAACTCCGTGAATCCGAACGTCCTTAACATGTCGAAGGCGAACTCGATCGTGTTGTTTATCTCGTTTTCAGCCTGCTCCATGGTGCAGAAGATATGGGCGTCGTCCTGCGTGAATCCCCTGACACGAAGGAGGCCGTGCAGCACACCGGATTTCTCATGGCGATAGACCGTTCCAAGCTCGCAATATCTAAGAGGAAGTTCGCCGTGCCCCCTGGTCCTCGACTTGTATATAAAGATGTGCGCGGGACAGTTCATAGGCTTGATCCCGTAGCCCTGCCCCTCGATCTCGAAGAAGTACATCGGGTAGTCCATCTGGAGATGCCCGCTCGTCTCCCAGACGTCCTTCCGCATTATATGGGGGGACATGACAAGCTGGTATCCCCGCCTCGCGTGCTCAACCTTCCAGTAATCTTCTATGACCGTCCGAATGATTGCCCCCCGGGGGTGATAGACGACCAGTCCGGGCCCTATTTCTTCTCTGATAGAGAACAGGTCGAGTTCGACACCAAGTTTTCTGTGGTCCCGCTTCTCCGCTTCCTCTCGCTTCTCGAGGTACTCCTCCAGAGCTTCCTGGCTGTCGAATGCGGTCCCGTATATCCGTTGCAGCATCTTTCTTTTTTCGTCGCCCCTCCAGTAGGCGCCCGCGATAGAGAGAAGCGTGAAAGCCTTGATGCGGCCGGTTGAAGCGAGGTGAGGTCCCCTGCACAGGTCGACGAACTCGCCCTGCTCGTAGACTGTAACGGTGTCGTCCGCGATGTCCTCGAGGAGTTCGACCTTGTAACTTTCTCCCTTTTCGTTGAATAGCCGGATAGCCTCTGAGCGTGAGATCTCCCTGCGGACCATCGGCAGGCCCTCAGAGATTATGCTCTCCATCTCAGACGCGATCTTCGGGAGGTCGTCGGGCTTCAGGGTCTCGGTAAGGTCGATATCGTAGTAAAAGCCATCCTCGATCGAGGGCCCTATGGCCAGCTTTGCATCGGGAAAAAGGCGCTTTATGGCATGGGCCATCACGTGAGAGGTCGTGTGGCGGTAAGCTTCACGCCCCCGGGGCGCCTCGAAGCCGAGCAGGGACAACCTTCCTCCCCTGTCGAGCGGGCGGTTAAGTTCCAGAGTGTTGCCGTCCAGTTCGGCCAGTAATGCGCCGGCCGGCCCGGGAATGCCGGCGGCTCGGATGATATCGAGAGGGGTTGACCCTTCCGGTACCTCGACATCGGTACCGCCGTTGACATTTACCTCTATCCTGATTTGTTTCTGAGCAGCCATTAGCTTCCTCGATGCGACAGAACATATTCCTTAAAAAGAATGGTGGGCGCGAGTAGGATCGAACTACCGGCCTCTTCCGCGTCAGGGAAGCGCTCTCCCACTGAGCTACGCGCCCACATCCAGCCAAAATGGCTGGTTCTGATGCGGTTATAGTAGCCCAAGGCTGGAGAAAGTTCAATAAACGGTGATGGCGCCGAGATCACAGCTCGACGGCAGTAGACCCATGCAGCGGGCTGCCAGTCTTGATAATCGTGTGCATTACCTACCTGGCAATAATTGAGCGATATATGCAATCTCCAGGCTGGTCCCTGGCTGCAGTCAGTCGTCGTAGAACTCCAGTGGGTCGAAGTCGTGACGCATCAGCCATGAGAAGAACAGAATCGCTGATGCGTCCACTATGTACACGCACCAGCAGGGCGCCCCTCTGCCCTCTTCCTGATCGAAATGGTGATACCAGGGAACCGGTACTGTGGCCGTAATGTCTTTTTTGAGCACGGCCCAGAATATTGCCGACGACAGGTCCCACGTGAATCCCCCGATTCCGAGCATCGCCAGGAAGCGCCTGCTTCGTGAAGTCAGAAAGGCACCGACCGACAGCATTGCGAAGGCCAGATATCTCACGCCTATCCTTCGCATGAGCACCCATTCTCCACGCGCCTTGTACTCCGAGACAAGCAAGCCCGATGCAAAAAGGAATAACGCCCAACCCAGGGACGTCCAGGCGTCCAGCCCCTTTTTTCGAAGCCGGGATACCGCCGGTAGAAATCCGAGCAGGACCAGCCCTATTCCCGCTCGGCCGGCGGAGCTGACTGACACCTGGCGGACGGATGGAAAGAAGTATGACAACTCTCCCGTCGGCATTATGAAAAGATACTGCTTGGCTTCAAGCGTCTCGCCGAGCTTTTCGAGCCTGGCCATCGCCGGCTCTATGAGGGCGAGCCCCGCCACCATGCAAGCCGCGGACGCGGGTATGAGCTTGCTTGTAGTCCTTGGTTCCAATAGCGAATCCTCTGCTTTATTCCGGCCCACTGGAAACGGCTCCTGATTTTCTCACCGATCGGCGGCTGTAATCCGAGTCAATCTCAGACGCTTTGGAGTGTAGCACGAAGATTAGCCGATGGGAGAGTGAACGGTTAATATATCTAAACGATCAGTCCATTTGCTCAGGTAGTCACAGGTCAACGCAACTCTGGGGTCAGGCACCTGGTTGCATTGTAGCTGAAAGGGGATTGAATGGGTCGAACGCAACAGGGAGCCAGACCCCGGCGTTGCATTATGGAGGGCATACTGATTCAAGGGGCTAATCGTATATATTTATGCGCTATGACAAGCCGGAATGGAGTGACCGGATGAAGAGAGCAGTACTCGAAGGGCCCGGCGTTCTTCGTATCTTGGAAGATGGCGTTCCAGAGCCTGAGCCCGGCGAAGCCCTGGTTAGGGTGGAGCGGTGCGGCATCTGCGGCAGCGACATTCACTCGTTCCTGGGCCAGCACCCGCTGGTCGCCTACCCCGTAACACCCGGTCACGAGTTCTCAGGTACCGTAACCCGAGTCGGCAGAGGCCTGGAAGAAGCGCTGGTCGGGAGGAATGTGTGCGTGGAGCCCTCCATAACGTGCGGGCGATGCCCTCAATGCCAGTCCGGCCGTTACAACATATGTTCCGACCTTAAAGTCATGGGATTTCAGGCCCCCGGAGCATTCTGCGAGTTTGTCTCAGTCCCAGTGCAGAAGCTTCACATCCTGCCTGAAGGGGTCGGCTTCGACGAGGGAGCTCTTGCCGAGCCCATGGCGGTCGGGGTGCACGCCCTCGGCAGGTCCGGTGCGTCTTCAGGAGGGAATATTTTAGTTATTGGAACTGGAGTCATCGGCCTCATGGTAGTAACGGCGGCTCATGCTGCCGGCATCGGAGTCTTCGCTGTTGAGGCGGACAGGGCTCGCGCGAAGGTCGCCCGATCCCTCGGCGCCGAAGAGGTCTTCTCGTTAAGCGAGCGCCTGCCCCGCGAACTGGCCGGTGCGCTCGAGGGACGGCAGCTCCAGTCCGTTTTCGAATGCGTCGGGAGGGCCGATACCGCTGACATGGCGATTCGCCTTGCCCCGCGGGGGTCGACCGTAGTCATAATCGGCGTATTCCCGGAGTCCGTTCCGATCCCGATGAGCCTGGTGCAGGACGGGGAGCTGGACGTAAGGGGAACCCTCATGTACACAGGAGACGATTTCGAGATGGCGCTCGACCTGCTTGGAAAGGGAGCCCTGCGGCCCGCCGATTTCATTACGCAGAGATTTCCGCTTGAAGAGCTCGAACGTGGCTATCGAACAATCGTTGACCCGAAGACACCCACGTTGAAGGTGATGGTAGAACCAGGAGGATAAGCGACAATGCCGACCGAGGTACTATTCACCCCATTTGAGTCGCGGGATGGAGAGACGAGCTTGAACCGGAGGCTCGCGGGAATCATCCGTACAACGGAGTTCTTTCGTGGTCTAAGTGAGGGATCGAAGGTAGCCATCAAGGTGCACCCCGGGGAGCGAAACAACTCTGCATACCTGCGGCCTTCCATAGTGAGTTCGCTTGCCGGGCTCATAACAGATACCGGTGCGAGTCCTTTCGTGACCGAAACAACGACGCTTTACTGCCGGGAGCGTTTCACGCCTGAAGAGCTGCTCGCGACTGCAGCCTTTAACGGCTACTCGAGAGAGTCGATCGGTTGCCCGTTTACAGTTGCAGATTCCGTTCCTGATGTTATACGTAAAGTCGAGGGTGAATACTTGAAAGAAGTCGGTGTCGCCGGCGAGATAGCCGGGGCCGACGCTCTACTCGTATTGACCCACGTAACGTGCCACGGCTGGATGGCAGGACTGGCTGCGTCCGTTAAGCAGCTCGGAATGGGGTGCGTCGGGCGGAAGACTAAAGCCGATGTTCATCTCGCTACTAATATGGCCATAGACGCTGAACTGTGCACCGCCTGCGGAACATGCGCCGAGGTCTGTAAGAGCGAGGCTGTGGCAGTGAATGACGATCATGCGGTTCTCACCGAGCAGTGTGTGCGCTGCGGAGTCTGCATCGGGTTCTGCCCGGAGTCCGCCATCGGCTATTCGCACGATTACGATCGCTTCTCTAAAGCTACCGCAGAGGCTGCTGCAGGAGTGATGTCGCTGTTCGATAATGGTAATGCGCTTTTCGTCAACTGCATCCTGGATGTCACCGAACACTGTAACTGCGAGGACTTCTCCTCTCTGCCTGCGTTTCCCGACATAGGTGTCGTCATATCTTCTGACCCGATAGCCGCAGACATGGCATCCGGCAATCTGTTGAACTCGTCTGTACCGGTGCGGGGCTCATGCGCAGATAAAGAAAAGGTCATCAAGGCTGACGACAAGATACTCGCCCTGACCGGGATCGAATGGTGGCGGCAGCTCGATCATGGTGAGGCGATGGGCCTCGGAACGACAGACTATCAAATGACTCGGTTCTAGCCGCAACTCACGACCCGAAGGTATCCGGCCGGCCATCAGACTGATGAAGTCCCACATGATCAATCACCTTCGAATGTATCCTGCCGAATATCATATGCATGAATCCGATCCTCGCGAAGGCAAAAAACTGCGACTCGTGCGAGGTGATCGCGCCCAGCCGGTCCATCGGGAACTACACATCGGGCAGCTTCGCGCGCGACGTTCTGTCCAGGGCACTCGAGATCTTCACGGATTCGCTGGTCCGGCTTAGTAACGAGCACGACCTCCTGATTATCGAGGGGGCCGGCAGTCTGTCCGAGATCAACCTCAACAGGTTCGTCGTCAGCAACATGCAGGTCGAGAGGATAGCCGGCCAGCCCGTTGCGGCGCGCAGTTACCGGCAGTAGAATGGCTTAAAGCGTCACAGATCGAGCTTCGGCAACCAAGAGCGGATGCCAGCAGACAAGAGAAGAGGCCAGATGATGAAGAAGTATACAGTAATTGCCGTCCCGTCAATTGTGATGGTCTTTCTGGCAGGACTGATGGCCGGTTGCGGAAGCAGTTCGAATAGCGGTAAGGCCTCCTCCCCATCGGCATCGTCGACAAGCCAGACGGCTACTGATTATTCAAAATCCGCAAATTGGCTGTCATTTCCTTCATCAACTGCAACCAAAAAGAGGGTAGATGTTTTTTACCTCATTGATACTACGTATCAGAAGCCTGATGCGAATGCCCCGAACATCTGCGAGATCAATGATCCCATCATGGAAAAAGGCGCAAAATCGGCATTTTCAAGAACGGCTACCGCTTTTGAAACCATAGCTAATATCTACGCGCCCTACTACAGGCAAGTTGATGCCATGTATAAGAAATCTCTGCCTATAGCAGAACAGAACAAGATCGTTGATGGCATACCGACAACAGATGGTCTGGCAGCATTCGACTACTACATCAAGCACTACAACAAGGGCCGCCCGTTCATCCTGGCCGGACATTCGCTGGGATCGAACATCCTGGCAAATCTACTGTCGGAATACATGAAGAAGAACCCCAAGGTCTATAAGCGGATGGTCGCCGCTTACGTCATCGGATATTCGATAACCCCGGATTACCTCGCTCAGAATCCTGACCTGAAATTCGCCGAGGGCCCCTCTGATACCGGAGTCATAGTTTCATACAACACTGAAGCACCTGTAGTTGATGGAACCAATCCGGTCACATTGCCTGGCGGTATTGCCATAAACCCCATTACTTGGACCAGAACGGAAGAGCTGGCAACGGCCGCGCAGAACCTTGGGGGCATAGCGTTGGAAAAGAACGGTTACGCGGTAGTGGATGCAGCGGGAAATCCCGTACGCGTAAGAAACTATGCCGACGCCCAGGTCAACAAAGCCAGAGGCGTGGTGATCTGCAGCACTGCTGATGTGAATCTGCTGTCTCCCGGAAATGCACTATTACCCAAGGGGGTCTACCACTCCTTTGATTATCCGTTCTATTACTTCGATATCAGAGCAAATTCAGACACTAGAGTTGCTCATTATTTGTTGAACAAGTAGAGCATTCAGACTAACAGTTCTGGTTTCCTGAAACCCCAACGGGCAACTTCGGCATGTCGTCCGGGGCATAATCGGTGATTGATCCTGGTCGGGTGGAGTTGCGCTATCGCTGGAGGTAACGATGAAGAAAGTCCCCATCAACCGCGACCGTATCAAGCAGGTCATCTACCCGACCCTGGGCTACCCAGCGATAATCAAGTGTGGCGAACACCTTACGCTGGAGTTCGACCCCCGCAACCAGGACTGGAGCAAGGCGCTGCCCCAGATCACCGAGTTCCAGGTGTCTGTTACCACAACCAATAGCGACTACCCGGTAACCAGGGTCTTTCCCGTGAAGGATTTCACCGTGGGCTTCAGCACGCACTGGCCCGAGTACTCCCAGTACGTACAGCCCCGGGCACGCGTCTACCTGGTCACGGTGGACGTGCCTAAGACCGTGCCGCTGCACCTGTACGACCTGACGGTCGCAGGAAAGCAGGCAGACGGGTCGTGGCTCACCGACTCACAGCCACACGCGGTCCAGACAGTGGTCGAGTACAAGGACGACTACACCTTCGCGCACATGACAGACATCCACGTCTGGGGGCTGGAAGCGGCTTACATGGGCTCCAACACACACGAGAGGGACTGGCGGCAACAGGAGTACAGCGAGACCGGAGGCTACGGCGCGACCTTCTACCACAAGTCTATCCAGCAGATGAACAGGGCTAAGCCCGACTTCCTGGTCTATACCGGCGACTACGACTTCGGCTTGACTTGGCCGTACAAGCAGAACTACGCCGACTTCAGCGCGTATGAGAACTCGCCGTGGAACGGTAAGTACTACGAGACGTGGTTCGAGTTGGACTGGTTTTACACAGAGACCTTGAAGCTGGACGTCCCGGTGTTCATGGTGCCTGGCAACCACGACAGCTGGGCCCGGTACGACCAGTTCAACGTCAGCCTCGAGGAGGACTACCTGGCCTCCTGGAGGGATCTGTTCGGCCCACTGCACTTCTCGTTCGACTACGGACCTGACTACCACTTCACAGCGATAAACTCCATGGACTGGACGTCGGCACAGCGTACCCTTCACTGGGCCATCCTTAACGGGTTACTCGGCCCCCACAAGTGGCAGGGCCAGGTCAACGGCGGGGGTGACCCGTTCGAGGCCGGCTGGACGCAGGAGCGCGAGAACGATATCGACGAGAACAATTTCACAGGGCAGCTGCTCTGGGTAAAGCGGGATCTGGAGGCGCACGCTTCCGCCAAGATGAGGACTATGCTCCTCCACCACGACCCGTGGAAGACAGGCGGGTCGGGGAGCATGTTCGACGACATGTCGATCGTCCCCGCCGTCGTGACCATGGGAGGAAAGGGGGCAGGCCGGCTGGCCCTGGTCAAGCTGGCGCGCGAGAACAACGTTGCCCTTGTGCTATCCGGCCACGACCACTCCGATTGCTACGGCTCTATCGGGTGGGAGGGCGGTGGTGGCGAAGTCAAGTTCGTGAATACCACTTCGACCCAGTCCCAGGACGGCGACCCGCAGAACAGGTGGGAGTTCCCCGGTTACCGGTTCATCCATGTGAACAAGGGCGAGGTGGAGAGCTTCTACTACCTGCTCGCCAACGACGAGGGCGGGACTCCCCTGCAGTACTCCTGGCCCTTCTACGCGGAGACCAACGTGGGCGGGCCGACGAACCTGCATGACCTGGTGAACCCTGCCATCGATACGGTCTGGAACCCGCAGCCGGGAAACGAACATAGCGTCGACTGCACAATAACCAATCAACTTACGGGTTACGAGATAACCCCGGGCGGCGACTGGAGCGGCGACCTTGTCGGCGCCTTCATGGAGTTCCCCATGCCGTACCTGAGCGGTGGTTACTATTACATCGTCACCGACGGGACGTCCGGGGAGGTCTTCGACAACGACGCCGGGGACCACCGCACCTACGGCGTCACCACCGACGTGAGCCACGCGCCTGGCGAAGCCACGACTACCACAAAGACGGTCACGGTATCGAATAGCGAAACACCCGACACTCAGGCGCCTTCCTGTATCTCCTTCCAGATCGACGGCGGGGCCGCAACCACCAGCGAGGCCCACGTGACACTGACCAACGACGCCGTAGACCTCGGCGGTTCCGGGCTGCTGGACATGAAGATATGGAACGACGGTGAGTCCGAAGCCTCCGCGCAATGGCAGCGTTACGAGGCGAGCACCTGCTGGGATCTCAGGCACCAGGCCGGAACGCGCACTGTCAACGTAAGGTTCCGCGACGGGGCGATGCCGGGCAACGTTTCGGACCCTTACTCGGCGACCATCACCATGTTGGGAAGCGCGCCTACAATAGCTACCGTGACGCCGGACGCGGCTCACGTGAGCGGCCAGGTTGTGATCGACGGTGCCAACTTCGGGGGTCGTCGGACCCAGGAGGACAGGGTGCTCTTCAACGGCATCGCCGCGGACGTCGTGTCCTGGGGTGATAGCCGGATCACGTGCTCGGTCCCGTACGGGGTCTGCACGGGCGTAGTGACCGTCTTCACCGACGCGGGCAGTGTGAGCTCGGGCTTCCACGTGATGCCCTTGATAGACATGATCGACCCCGACTACGGTTACAACACGGGTCCCGTACACATCGACAACCTGGAGGGGACCGGTTTCCTCGCCAGTGGGATGTTGCCAGATGTCAGGCTCACTAACGGCACCGTCGACATAAGCGCGATTAGCGTGGAAGTGGTCTCACCGCAAAGCATTACCTGCGACTTCGACATCACGGGGGCCACTGTCGGCTACTACAACGTGGTGTTCCAGAACGAGGACGGCTGCGGCGACACGCTGGTAGGCGGCTTCGCGGTTGACTGCCCGCCTCCCACTCTCACCGGGATAACGCCGGACAGCGGCATCAACACCGGAACCGTCGACATCACCGATTTGGCCGGCGACAACTTCCGAGACGGCATACGGGCCTGGCTCATCAAGGGCGCCGCCGAGATAGAAGCCGAAAACGTTGTGGTGGCATCTCCCACCAGGGCTACCTGTACCTTCGACATCACGGGCTCCGAGGCGGGTAAGTGGGACGTGTACATACTTAACCACGACGGAAAGGGAGGTACCCTCTCGCAGGGGTTCACGGTCTAATGCCCCGCCCGGTTGCTGTCGCTCTCGATGAATGCGACTCGCAGGGCCTGCAGGATGTTGGCATCCAGACCGAGACCGTCAGTGAAGTAGCCCTCGATGGTTCCGAACCGCCTGCGCATCTCGTCCAGTGCGGCTTCCAGATACTCCTTCCGCACGCTGAAGGCCGGCAGCAACAACTCCGGGTCACCGCCGATCGATTCGAATCGGTCGAATACCGGCTTGAGCGCCGGCAGAAGTTGCTCGTTGGAGAGAAGGTACTCGTGCATCACAACCTCGTCGGGAACGCCCAGTAACATCAACATGGACGCAGCCGCCCAACCGGTGCGGTCTTTACCCGTCGTGCAGTGGAAGAGCGCGGGACGATGTTCGTCGCGAGACAAATCGGAGAACAAGCGCTTGTAGCTCGCCAGCGCGCTTGGAAGACTCAAGATCTCGCGATATCCACGCTCGAACAGAGGCAGGGCCTTGCCACCACCGAGCATCTTCTCCGCCAGCTTCGGGTCCGCAGTCACTTTAAGGAGCTGCGCGGGAGCGGCATTAACTGAGTCCTTGAGCACGTCGACAACGACATACCCGGTGCCCGGTGGAACACGGTCGGGCTGTACTTCGCGCTCCTCCTCGGTTCGCAGGTCGTAGATGGAACGGATTCCCATTCCGGCGAAGATGACTTCGTCGTCTTTCTGGAGCTTGTCGAGTCCCGCTGAGCGGTACAGCTGGCGGGAGCGCACGAGTCCGCCGTCGCGGGTCTGCCATCCGCCGAGGTCCCGCATGTTCGGAACCGTTACAATCCCAATGCCGGGTCGGGTCGATCCGCTAGCCATTGATCCTCCTTCAACGTCGAATTCTGCTCCAGATTTTCACCTTGATTACTTGGAGTATAAGGCAATACCAACTAATACCATCTGATTTATTTGTCTCTTGCCCATCTTCTTAACCTACATCTACCATATCAAAAGATGAATTATCGATTGTAATGGGATTTGTCGGCACTCTTCGGCTCTCCGGGAGAAAAACCTCATGGGTGAATGCCAAAAAGGCGGTTTGAAGTTCCATTTCGATGGTCATCTGAGGATCGAATTCAGTGGCGCCAGGGTGACTACCGACGCAGGCCTGCTGGTAGTGAGAGAACTCGACGAAGCGCTTGTCCTTACCGGAATTGCGGTCGAACTGATTGGTGACAAAAGGACCGGAAGGAACGATCAGCGGATAAAACACAGGAGGCCTAGTCGAACTCCTGTCCCCACTTGACCTCTTTCACCCCGGCGACTGCGTATATCTCGTCAGTCAGTTTCTCTATGTCCAGGTGTCCGCGGACTGTCGCAAGCAGGTCCGCATCGTACTGGGTGCCGCTGTCGTAGCGGCTGAAGCCGAGGAGGTCCGGCTTGCATCCGTGCGACCTGAACAGATCCTTCACCTGGCCGAAGTTCTCTTCGCTGTATTCGCCCGCGACACTCACCGGCACCTGGCGGCTCTTGAACTTCGGCGAGATAGTGTCCATCAGGCGGTCGATGGCCTCGAGGACGAGCAGGTCGACAGCCGTGACGATCAAGCCGATAAGCAGGAAGCCGGTACCTACCAGCATCCCGATCGCGGCGACGGTCCACAGGCTGGCCGCCGTCGTAAGACCTACCACGAAGCCACCCTTGCTCTTGAGTATCGCCCCGCCGCCAATGAAACCGATGCCGGTGACGACCGCGGCAGCGACCCTGTCACCGCTGATGAAACCGGGAAACCCGTAAAGCGACATAAGGGTAAAGATGGTCGCGCCCATCGTGACCAGGATGTGCGTCCTGATGCCGGCCGGGTGGTCGGTCAGCTCGCGCTCGAGACCTATCAGGCCACTAAACACGATGGCAATCAGGACCCTCGTTATAATCGTTATCGCAGTATGGCTCATGCTTTTCCTCTCTGCTTGCTATTCTACCAGCTATTCACTTTCAGCTATCGCCTGGAAGCAACCCAAGGTGAAGTTTCGATCGCGGATACAGCCATAACCATCGACAAGCCCTGTAGGGAGGCGGACCCGGTCGAGAGTTTTGAACTCAGAAGATGACACCTCCAGACCTCGTGATTGCCCGTTTGAGAATCGGGTCCTTTTTGGGCATTTCAGTTGTGTTCAAAACATTAGTTCATCACACAAGTAAGGGATTTTTCGCAATGGAGGCGGCGACCGGATTCGAACCGGTGATGGAGGTTTTGCAGACCTCTGCCTTACCACTTGGCTACGCCGCCAGCGTTAGTATTTTACTATAATCTGGACTTATGATGTCGGGTCACAAGACCCCAAGAAACAGATATGCGCCTGAAACCCTCACTCGAGATAAAAAAGGATGGAGCGGGAAACGAGACTCGAACTCGCGACCTCCACCTTGGCAAGGTGGCGCTCTACCAACTGAGCTATTCCCGCTCTACTGCGATGATTCTAGGAAAGGCGGCATACGCTGTCAAACATGCTACAGCCGCTTTGCTTCCTTCTGAAGTACTTTGCTCACTATCGCCAGCCGCATGGTCCTGTCGCGGGTCGCTGCTATGAATTTGTCCATCTGGAGTTTAAAATCACTGCGCGCCACGTACCTGTAAGTCAGTTCGTCCCCTTCCTCATCCTCGGTAGCGAGGATATTCTGTTCCACAAGCTTCTCCAGCCAGGGCTTTATCGTCGAGTCGCGTCGCCCGATATCCAGCGCGATATCCGTAGACTTTCGCTCGAAATCGGGTCTATCGTGGAAGTAGGATAGTATGTCCCAGACAACGAAGGAGTCTATGTATTTATTTACAAAGCCCAGAACATCCGGTGCGATGCTTTCGAACGGCAAACCGAATCACCACGCGATGATCGTCTACGGCAAGTTACCACTCTGGATTATATCACCGGGTTGGTGACCGGGGCCTCAGCGTGCGGGTTCCACCTGGTCTAGCCCGTCTTCCCGGGCGGCAAATCCCTGTAGAAACAGCTCCGTTCCCCGGTATGGCAGGCGACGCCGACCTGCTCGACGCGAATCAGCAGCGTGTCCGCGTCACAGTCGAACGAGATACTCTTCACCTTCTGGATGTTCCCACTTGTAGCGCCTTTTGGCCAGAGTTCCTGGCGGCTGCGGGAATAGAACCAGGTCTGACCGGTCTCAACGGTCTTGCCGAGCGACTCACGGTTCATGTAAGCCATCATCAGCACCTGTCCCGTGTCATCGTCCTGTACTATTGCCGGGATCAAACCAGAGCCGTCGAACCTCAGGTCATCAATACCCTTGACCTTGACCTCGCCTTCACTCATTTCTCACCTCACCCGAGATATATCCTTTTGACTTCCTCGTTCTCGAGCAGTTCCGCCGCCCTGCCCTCGAGTGCGACTTTGCCCGTCCTCATCACATAACCGTAATCCGCGGTATCAAGCGCGATCTTCGCGTCCTGTTCCACCAGCAGTATCGTCAGCCCCTGCTCATGCAGCTTGAAGAGCGTCTTGAATATCGATTGTATGACTTTCGGCGCCAGGCCCATCGACGGTTCATCCAGCAGCAGTAGCCTCGGCCTCGACATCAGGGCCCTGCCCAGGGCCAGCATCTGCTGCTCTCCCCCAGAAAGCGTTCCCGCAACCTGCTTTCTACGCTCAGCCAGCACGGGGAACAATTCGAAAACCATCTCGAAATCGATCTTTACCTCGGACCGGTCACCGAAGCGCCGTACGTAAGCGCCCAGTTCCAGGTTCTCAGCGACCGTCATGTCGCTGAATACCTGCCTACCTTGCGGTACCTGCGAGATCCCGAGGTGCACGAGCTTGCTGGGTGCTATGTTTGTGACATCGCGGTCCTCGTATATGACGAGGCCGTGCCTTGCTTTGTTAAGGCCGGATATCGTTCGCAGAAGTGTGGTCTTGCCTGCCCCGTTCGCCCCTATGATTGTGGTGATCGATCCCCGCCGGACCCTTATGGATACGTCGCGCAGCGCCTGTATGTTACCGTAAAATGTGGAAAGCTTCTCGACTCTAAGCATTATCTTCGACCTCTACCCCAAGGTACGCTTCGATCACCCGCGGGTCGTTCTGCACCGTCTCTGGCTCCCCGCGCGCTATCACTTCACCGTAATCGAGCACCACTATCTCGTCGGATATGTCCATCACCAGGCCCATATCGTGCTCCACAACAAGCAGGGTAAGGCCACGCTCTCTGAGCCCGAACAGGAATTGAGACAACTCGTTCGTCTCGTATGGGTTCAGTCCCGCTGCGGGCTCATCCAGAAGAAGTATCTCCGGACGGCTTGCCAGGGCACGTGTCAGCTCCAGCATGCGCTGCTGCCCGTACGGCAGGCTGGTCCCGGTTTCATAAGCCCTGGTCTCCAGGCCGACGCTTTTCAGGACTTCCAGAGCCTCCTGCTGGATCTGCTTCTCCTCGTTCCTGGCTTTTCGCGAACGTATGCCGTTGGCGAAGAACCCCGAGCCGGTGCGGCACTGGCATCCGACCATGGTGTTTTCCAGGACCGTCATGCCTTCGAAAAGCCTTATCGTCTGGAATGTCCTGATTATTCCCATACAGGTTATCTGGTCGGGCCTCAGCCCGATGATGTCCTTTTTCCTGAAGAAGACGCTGCCGGAACTGGGCCTGTATATACCGGTAAGCACGTCGAAAAGCGTAGTTTTGCCTGCGCCGTTCGGGCCGATAATGGCCTTGATCTCCCCGGGATACACGGAGAGCGATACGTCTTTCAGCGCGGCCAGCCCGCCGAAGAGCTTGGTTACTTCGTTTATCTCAAGCACAGGATTGTCTTTCATTCGCCCCTCGAAAACTTTCGCGCACGGATGCGGTCTTTGAGACGCTTCGCCTGCATCTCGCCGTAGGAGACCCCCCGTGCCAGCCCGACGGTCATTCCCTGCGGCATAAAAATCATAAACACCATCAACAGCAGACCGTAAAGGACCAACACGTAGTTGTTGAAGTTCGCCAGTCCCTCGGGAAGACCAGGTATCCACTGTGGTAGAGCCCTGATGACCTCCGGCAGGAACGTAAGTGATATTGCGCCCACCAACGCGCCCCAGATATTCCCCATGCCGCCTATGACTACCATGGTCAGGAACAGTATCGAGATGGTCAACATAAAAGACTCCGGGTTTATGTAACGTTGGAAGTGCGCGAACAGGGCCCCGCCCAACCCGGCGAAGACGGCGCTGAGCACGAATGCTTTTGTCTTGTAGCGCCCAGTGTTGACTCCCATAGCGTCGGCGGCGACCTCGCTTGAATGGAGCGCGCGTAGCGCACGTCCCACCCTCGACTGGATGATGTTAATGGTTAACAGCATCAACACCATCACGCAAATCCAGACCAGGAAAAAGAACCTCAGGTCGCTATCGAATGAAAACCCGAACATCGAAAACGGCGGTATGCGGGTTATGCCCACGGTCCCGCCCGTTATACCCGACTGTCTGAAGAAGATGTAGGAGATTTCGCCAAAGGCCAGTGTCGCAATAGCCAGGTAGTTTCCTTTAAGGCGCAGAACCGGGATCCCGATAAGTAGACCGGCCACGCCTGCCAGAAGCGCACCGAACAGAACACCCAGCCATGTGGGGAACCAGGCAAACCTTGTGCACAGGATAGCCGTCGTATAAGCCCCGATGCCGAAGAAAGC
>Ga0315288_10002369_pt1 | contig 24406 bp, 18 predicted proteins | sample YL17G11_20_MG_FD_203454 | JGI IMG/M metagenome (GOLD analysis project Ga0315288, IMG submission 203454) | Sediment microbial communities from Yellowstone Lake, YNP, Wyoming, USA - YL17G11_20 | ecosystem: Environmental > Aquatic > Freshwater > Lake > Sediment | place: USA: Wyoming | collected... | reverse complement strand
CACATCCAGTCATAGAACTGTACGCAGTTGATGTGGTAATTGCGTATCAACTGGTTGAAAATATCGATGCCTCGCTGGCTGGGCTGCCCCTCGTAAAACTCGGTAACGTAGCCGTATCGTGGATAGCGTCGCCAGTCGCTTGATACATCGAGGGCTGTAACGGCAAAAGAGCCATTGCTGAGCCAAGCCTCAACGAGATAACCGTGAAAGTCGGCCAAAGGGGTCGGAAATGTGAACATGAGGCTGCCCGCGGTATTCGGCGCCAGGGCGACGGCTTGACTGGCGACAAAGACAGGATGGCCAAGGCGGTTTATGTTCAGTATAACCGCGCCACTGAATGGGCTATCTGAGGCGTTTGTGAGCTCCACAGTAACAGTAGCCGTGTCGCCGGGGTCATAGCGGGCTTTATCCGGATAGACCCGGCTCACCATTGCCTCCTGGCCAGTAGTTGCATCTGCCAGCCAGTTTGCAGCCAATAGAGAAAGGTCGATCCAAGCGGACCCCTGCGGCCATGCGCCGCCGAGCAAGGCAAAGTCCTCAAAATCCACTCGCCAGTCATTGTTGTAATCTCCCGGCATTAGCGCAGAAGGTGAGAATTCCACGGGGATGACAGACCAGACAGAGCAAACAACGGCAACTATGGCAACCATGCTCGATCCTCGATCCTCCATTCTCGATTCTCGATCCTCGATTCTCATCGGGCCTGCGGGCGAGTATCGAGCATCCAGTATCCAGTATCGAGACCGGTCCGTTGGTCAGTTACAGACGTCCGGGGGGCAAACGCCGCCGGCGCACTGCCGGACCAAAACAGCAGACGACCAGGCCGTCTCGTTGTGGCATGCGTCACGCGCCTTGACACGGAAGCTGAAGCCCTGGTTCGACCTGCCGAGGAAGACTTCATAGCATCTGCCGGTCCGCCAGCCGCTGCTCTTTGAGCTGTCATCGACGCACTCGAAGAAGTATTCTACATAGCCGCTGTCATCCTGGGCCTCGCCGGCGGCCATCTCGGCCCACCAGTCCATATTCGAGGAACTGTGCTTGCACTCGCACGGCTGGATTTCCCAATAACCCGGTGGCGAGGGGAAATACGGCGCCGTACTATCGTCACACGGGGTTGTCGCGCACCGCACGTCCGACCACGCCGTCTCACGCGAATTGCCGGTATTGCGGGCCTTTACCCTGTAGCAGTATTGAGTCTGCTTGGCCAGCCCCGTCTCGGCATAGACCGGGCTGCTTTGCCAGCCGCTGTTTCCACCGCCCACTCTCTCGAACTTGTACTCCACGCCGCTGCCGTCGCCGGGCGTCGCCGTGGTCGCCGCCATCGTAATTGTATCGTAGGAAGTCGCCATCGGCGCTAGCGACCACGTCATCGGGTCCGGCGTCGGGGCCGGGGCCACGGGGGTCGTCGCGCAGCGCTGCTCTGAAAGCTGCGTCTCCAGCTTATTGCCCTTGTTGCGAGCCTTGACCTTGTAGCAGTAATTCACGCCGCCGGACAATCCCGTATCGGTATAGCTCGCACTATCCTGCCACGTGCTGTCGCTGCCGCCGGGATTGCCGCTGGTCTCATCGAAGAAGTACTCTACCCCCGTGCCATCCGTCGATACCGCAGCAGCAGCCTGCATCGCAATTGTGCTGTAAGAGGTCGCGTATGGCGCCGTCCCCCAGGTCATCGGATTCGGATTCGGCGGGGACAAGGTAGTTGCCGAGCGTATCTGCGAGAACGCGGCTTCGAGATGATTGCCCTTGTTGCGGGCCTTTACGCTGTACGAATACTCCGTGCCGCTGTCAAGGCCGGTATCCGTGTAGGTTTTCTCGGCCTGCCAGCCGCTGTCGCTGCCGCCCGCGTTGCCGCTGGTTTCTTCAAAGTAGTACTCCACTCCGCTGCCGTCGCTCGAGACGGCGTCGCTGGCCGTCATAGTGACGGCGCTTGCCGAAATCGCGGCGGGTTCCGTCTTCCATGTCATCGGATTTGGACTCGGCAGCGGCAAAGGCAGCCAATTCAGCACAAGAGCCGCATAATCCACGAAATCGACCTGCCCGTCTCTATCGAGGTCTTCGCGCAGCAGCGGCTGTCGCAAGGACCATTTGTGGCCAAAGAGCATCAGGTCCCTGAAATCCACCAGCCCGTCCAGATTCAAATCCGCGACGTTGCCGGCATCCGACAGCGACATGCTCGCCTCAGCCGTGTCTCCGTACCTGCCCGCGTTTATCCGCTTTCCGTGCGGCCAGTACTCGCCCATCCAGTCGGAGTTCGGATCGCCGGCGTCTATGCACGCGCTTGTCACGCTGTCGTACACCCAAATCTCGATATGGGGGTTCCATCTTCCGGCCTGCGACAACAAATGATAATCGCCGTCAACCCAGAAATCATCGCCGGGATTCCCAGGCGTGCCGTTTGGGTCCCAATAGCCGACATCCGCAAAGCAGGGGTCCCTCTCCCCGTCACCGGCGCCCGCGGACGCACCGCCGCCGAAGTTGCCGCCGGCGTTCTCCCAGAAGCTGTTGTACGAGCTGCTGCTCAATCCCTTAATACCGCCGGTATCGCCCGCATTGTTGAATGCTATGATGTTGTTGGTGATGGAGCCGGGGCAATATGACACTGCGGCGCCCACGTCGGCTCTGTTGCCGACTATGGTATTGTTGTACAGACCGCCGGAGCAGTCGGCCGTGCCACCCCCGTATGGAGCTTGATTTCCGGCGATAATGTTATGACTGATTCTGCCGCTTCTGGCGCAGATGCCGCCGCCCAGACTGCCCGATTTGTTGCCGACAATCAAATTGTCCGTCACCGCACCATTACCCCCAAAGATCGCTCCGCCATTGGCTGCCGCTGTATTGTCCGTAATCACGTTGCCGGTGATTGCGCCGCCGCACAGATACATCGCCCCGCCATGACCGTCACTGACATTGTTGCTGATTTCGTTGCCGATGATGTCGCCGCTGCACAGGTACAAGGCGCCGTTGTTGCCATTATTGTTTATCGTGTTGTCGGAGATTTCTCCGTGGCAGTTGTTGACGCCCCCCGGACTATTGGAGGTTATCGTATTGCTTGAGATAAAGGGCGCTGCGTCGTTTGCCCCGGTAATGGCGTTGTTCGTGCACTGCCTGATGATGTTCCTGGTAATCACGGGCCACGTGCCGTTACAGTAAATGCCGCGCCCGGTTATCGTCAAGCCGGTAATTATCGAGCCGCCCCCCTCGCCAAAGTCGAAACTTACCGCGTAACCCGTCGCCGCCCTGATTATCGTTGTCTCGACAACGCTCTGAATGTAGGGGTTCTTGCTCGTGAGTATGACGGCCTTGCCCTTGAACCTGATATTCTCATTGTAGGTGCACGGCTTGACCAGAATCGTATCGCCGTTGCTCGCAGCATCGATAGCATCCTGGATACGGTCGAAATCCGCCGCCGGGTCAATGCAGTCAACGGTGATTACGTTTGCCGCCGACGCAAGAGCCGGCAGCAGGCAGATAAGGGAGAAAAGCATCTTCTTCATATCTATTCCGTCCTCCTTGATAGTCCTGAGTTTCCAGTCATTCTACCATAAAGACGCGCTTTGTTCAAGACAAAAGCTCTATTGCGGCCTCTACGATACTACGACGGGGTCAATAGACATGGTCTCTGAAGACCACACTTTCTATTCATTTCCGCCAAAAAAACGCGGACTATCACATTTTTTTCGCGTTTTTTGGCGTATTTTTTGCACTTCGGCCGATACGGCCGGCCTCCGCAATAAAAACGGCCTTTGCCGCCTCTGAGGCGGGACGCCGCGTCCGCACAGGCCTCTCCTAATGCAGAATCGACAGACCATCGGCCCCCAAATCCTAAAGCAAATTATGTTCTCGGACTAAGCTTTTTTGCCGTAAACCCAAATCCCATCCCCAAGCTCGTAATCGACTATCTCTTCTGGCCGAAAGAACAGCCCGATCTCGCGCTGGGCCGATTCGGCGCTATCCGAGCCGTGCACGAGGTTGTATCGCGTTGATGCCCCGAAATCCCCACGAATAGTCCCAGGCTCCGCCTCATACCCGAAGGTCGCCCCCATTAACTTACGGGCCATATTTATGACTCCGTCCGCCTCCCAAACCGTCACAAACACCGGCGCAGACGAGATATACTGCACCAGCGGCTCGTAAAAGGGCTTTCCCTTGTGAACAGAGTACAATCCCCGCGCCTGATCAGCGGAGATCCGCAGGAACTTTGCCGCAACGAGCTTGAATCCCTTTCTCTCCAATCGCCCGATTATCTCACCGGCCAGGTGCCGCTGGACACCGTCCGGCTTGATAATAATTAGAGTGCGTTCTGCCATCGTTTTTATCCGAAGCTGAATCGGCCCCGCCAGCCTACGCTCCTTCGGGAACAATGTAAATCTCGACGCGCCTGTTCTTCGGGTTGCCTCCATTGTTGGCCGCGTTCGGTTCGAGCGGCCGATACTCGCCAAATGCGCGTACGCTCACCCGCTTCGGATTTACCTGGTTCGCTGTCATCACGTTAAGCACAGATATTCCCCGGTGCGCCGACAGGTGCCAGTTCGTCGGATGCTCGGCCTTCGTATCGGCCTTGCGAATCGGAATATCGTCCGTGTGCCCCGCAATAATAATGTCAAATTTCTTTCCCTCTTCCGAATTGATAATTCCGCAAAGCGATTTGACCGCATCCACCGCCGTCGCGGCAACATTGGCGCTGCCTTTGTCAAAGAGCAAATCGCTCTTGAACTTCACAATCCCCGTACTCGCGTCGAATTCGACTATATCGCTGTGCGTCTTGGCGAATTCCTCAAGCATAGTGCTCAGCTCAACAGGAAGCGCCGTCCCGTAAAGCAGCTTCTGCTGCATCGAGGCAAGCAATTCGTTCTTTTTGGCAAGGTCTTCCTCAAGGGCCGTTATCTGCTGCTTGAGCGTATCAACTTCGACGCCGCCCTTTGCCTCGGCGTCCCCAAGCTGTCGTTTCAACTGGTCAAGCTGTAGAGCGCCCGCCTGCAGCTCCGCCTCAAGCTGCGATAAGCGTTTGCGCTGGGTCTCGTTCTGGATTCGAAGGTCCTTGAGCTTGGAATTGCAGCCGCTCACAACTAACGTCGAAACAAACACAAGAAACAGTGCCGAAAGTCTGACGGTTCTCATCGTTAAATCCTTTCCAACAAGATCAAGGTTCAGCCCCTGACCGTTCCCAAAATACCTAAACAGTTTTTCCTGCAACTTCTTGCAGCCGAACACAACTAAAACCGATGTTCGACCGTCCGTCAAGAACAAACTTGCAAAATATCGACTCTTGACAGCAGGGCGTGTGCCCGCAATAATACCCGCCTTTGGAATGCTCATAAAAGGCTTCTGCAAAATTGCAGGTTAGGCGTAGGGTGGGCTTCAGCCCACCACTTTGGAGCAGTTCGGTGGGGCAAGCCCCACCCTACAAAAGAAAAAATCGTTTGTTGATTTTTTCTTTTCAACGGGTCGCCTTCGCCGGCTCTCGTAATCGCTTAGGCAATTATTGAAGAAAATCATAAAAGAGATTTTCTTCAACAATATAGGCCTAACCTGTAATTTTCCAGAACTCATATTCTCATAATGGAGCAGAAACGTGTCGCACAAAATCGTATCTAAAGAGCAGCTTTCTGAGAATGTTTTCACAGCGCAGGTCGAGGCGCCCCTCATCGCCCGCGCCAGAAGGCCCGGCCAGTTTGTCATCATCAGCATAAACAACGAATACGCCGAGCGTATCCCGCTGACAATCGCGGACGCCGACCCCCAAAAAGGCACTATCCGCCTGATATGGCAGCGGCTCGGCAAGACCACCGCCGAGCTGGCCGACCTGAAGGAGGGAGACGAAATCGCCAACGTCGCAGGCCCTCTGGGCCGGCCTACCCACATTGAGAACTTCGGCTTTGTCGTCTGCGTCGGAGGCGGCATCGGAAACGCACCGCTGTTGCCTATCGTAAAGGCCCTGAAAGACGCCGGTAACAAGATCACAAGCATCCTCGGCGCAAGAAACAAAGAGCTGCTCATACTCGAGGACGAGTTCAGGCCAATAAGCGATGAGCTGATTATCACCACCGACGACGGCTCTTACGGGCGAAAGGCCCTCGTAACCGAGCCGCTAAAAGAGGTATGTCAGCGAGGACCCAAGCCCGCCCAGAGTATGGCGGGCAAGCCGGATCAGGCCTTTGTCATCGGGCCGGCCATTATGATGAAATTCTGCTGCGACGTCACAAAACAGTTCGGCGTCCCCACGCAGGTCTCCCTCAATACAATTATGGTCGATGGAACCGGGATGTGCGGCGGCTGCCGAATCGAATACGACAACAAGCCGAAATTCGTCTGCGTTGACGGACCCGAATTCGACGGACACAAAGTCAACTTCGACCTGATGATGAAGAGATTGAACGCCTACAAGGACCTCGAACAAAAGGCGCACGAGCAATACAAGAAGCACCGATGCAAAATCGGCCTCAAATAGTGGATGAGTGTATGAGTAAAGAGCCGCGAAAGTTGTTGAAGAAACTGCTCGATAAGCAGGCCAGCGAGGGGCTCAAACCCGCCGAGAGGTATGAAATACCGCCGCAGGACATACCCGAGCAGGACCCGCTCGAGCGAAGGAGCAACGTCAGCGAGGTGGCGCTGGGCTACACCGAGACTCAGGCCCGCCTGGAGGCTATGCGGTGTCTCCAGTGCAAAAAGATGCCCTGCATCAAGGGCTGCCCCGTGGCGATAAGGATACGAGATTTCATTGCCGCCATCGCCGAAGGCGACTACGACGAGGCCCTGGCCATTATCAAGGAGAACTCCCTGCTGCCAGCGGTCTGCGGCCGGGTCTGCCCGCAGGAGGTCCAGTGCCAGGAGACGTGCACCGTCGGGGCGAAATTCAAGGACCCCACCAAATCCGTCTCGATAGGCCGGCTCGAAAGATACGTCGCCGACCTCGGCCGCAACTCCGACGCCCCATCAATGGCCCGAGGGGGCCTGCCCGCAGTGGCGCCTTCGACCGGAATGAAGGTCGCCGTGATCGGCTCAGGCCCCGGCGGCATCGTCGCCGCCGCGGATACGAGGAGGGCCGGGCACGACGTCACCATATTCGAGGCCTTCCACAAGACCGGCGGAGTTATGGTCTATGGAATCCCTGAATTCAGACTGCCCAAGGCAATCGTCCAGCAGGAAATCGACACGCTGACGAAAATGGGCGTCAAAATCGTGTGCAACTTTATCGTCGGCCGAACCCGAACCATCGAACAGTTGATGAAAGAGGACGGTTTCGACGCGGTCTATATCGGCGTCGGCGCGGGACTGCCCAGATTTATGGGTATCGAAGGCGAGTCGCTCATCGGCGTATTCAGCGCAAATGAATACCTTACCCGCGCAAACCTTATGAAGGCCTACGACTTCGGCAAAGGGGCCGACACGCCCATCATCCGCTCGAAGAGGGTCGCCGTCGTCGGCGGAGGCAACGTCGCGATGGATTCTGCAAGGACCGCCGTGCGGCTCGGCGCAGAAAAGGTCTATCTGGTTTATCGAAGGACTGAAAAAGAAATGCCCGCTCGGATCGAGGAGGTCCACCACGCAAAGCAGGAAGGCGTGGAGTTCCACATCTTAGAAAGCCCCAAGCGCATAATCAGCGACGAGAACAGCCGTGTAACCGCTATCGAATGTCTCAAGTACGAGCTTGGCGAGCCTGATGACTCAGGCCGAAGACGCCCCGTCCCAATCGAAGGCTCCGAATTCACTATCGATGTCGATACCGTGATTATCGCAATCGGAAATATCGCCAATCCCCTCATCTGCCAGACCACCCCCGGCCTCGAATTCAATAAATGGGGCAACATCGTCGTCGATGAAAACTGCAAGACTTCGATGGAAGGCGTCTATGCCGGCGGCGACATCGTGCTCGGCGCGGCAACCGTAATCCTCGCTATGGGCCAGGGCCGAATCGCCGCCGCCGCTATAAACAAATTCCTTCGAGAGAAGAAGTAGTTCACGCATCCGGCTGAGCGGGGCTGTGAAGCCATTTTCTGCCAACCCAATCTTCTGGTGTCATGCTGAGCCGAAGGCGAAGCATCTGGGTTGCGCATGAGAAGTCTGTTCCACAGCGAAAGACACTCTCCACCCACAGGCCAGATTCTTCGCTATCGCTCAGAATGACATCTGAGCGTGACAGACTGTTACCACGAGGATTACAGCATGCCAGAAAGACTCTCCACACCCCGGAGCGGATACGCCTTGATACTGTATTGCCTGTGCGTGTATTTACCCGCGACGAGTCCGACCGCTGTTTTGATTATGGAAGGGCTATTCCAGTAGTCTCTGCAATAACTCAATCGCCCTGACAACCAATGGATATACCTTCGCCTGATCTTCACAGGTCAATATCCAGTCATTCTTATCCGGCTGGCCTGTGTTAGCACAGCCGTCCGTCTTTTTTAAGATATCGTTCCGAAGTTTATCCAAAGCATCCTGGTAAAGCCCTTGATCGAGCATTGCAAGAGCAGCATTGACCTTGTTTATCAGGGCGTTTGCTGAGTTCGGGTTGTTCAGGTTATTTGGGTCAAGCTCGCCGATTTGCTCGATTGTTTCAGCGAGCTCTTCAGTTGCAGCTTGCTCGATGGTAATTCCCGTGATAACGACACAATTCGGCTCGCTTTCCAAACCCCTGCTGTCAATTACAACCAGCTCAATTATGTATTCTCCCACGACATCGGGAACAAACGATGGATTAACGCTCTCAGGATTAGACAGCTCTGCCGTGTTGCCTTGGGGCTTTGATAAAATTTGCCACAAATACGTCAGCGGATAATCTCCGTCCGGGTCGTAGCTTCCGCTACCATCGAGGTTCAGCTCAAACAATATTGGTGTATTCACGTCTTGCCCGGCATTCGCCATAGGTGCGGTGTTAGCGGCACGTATGGCGAGCGAATGCTCGTGGCCAGCGCTAATGGCGATAAAGCCGCTATTGGGCGAAGGCACATCGCACTGGCCGTAGACGTTTTTTCCCCAGCCGACGATGGAGCCATCCTGCTTTAACCCGAGCGAATGATTCCCGCCAGCGCTAATGGCGATAAAGTCGGTATTGGGCGAAGGGATATTGCGCTGGCCGAAGTAGTTCCATCCCCAGGCGACGATGGAGCCATCCTGTTTTAACCCGAGCGAATGGACCAAGCCAGCGCTAATGGCGATAAAGCCGCTATTGGGCGAAGGGATATTGCACTGCCCGTAGTCGTTGTTTCCCCAGGCGACGATGGAGCCATCCTGCTTTAACCCGAGCGAATGATACCCGCCAGCAGCGATGGCCATAAAGCCGCTATTTGGCGAAGGGATATCGCACTGCCCGTAGTTGTTGTATTCCCAGGCGACGATGGAGCCATCCTGCTTTAACCCGAGCGAATGCAACCCGCCTGCGGCGATGGCAATAAAGCCGCTATTTGGCGAAGGGATATTGCACTGGCCGTAGTAGTTGCTTTCCCAGGCGACGATGGAGCCATCCTGCTTTAACCCGAGCTGCACCCCGCCTGCAGCGATGGCGATAAAGCCGCTATTGGGCGAAGGGATATTGCACTGCCCGTAGTCGTTGTTTCCCCAGGCGACGATGGAGCCATCCTGCTTTAACCCGAGCGAATGCCCCCCGCCAGCAGCGATGGCGATAAAACCGCTATTGGGCGAAGGGATATTGCACTGGCCGTAGTCGTTCAATCCCCAGGCGACGATGGACCCATCCTGCTTTAAACCGAGCGAATGGACCCCGCCGGCAGCGATGGCGATAAAGCCGCTATTGGGCGAAGGGATATTGCACTGCCCGTAGTAGTTCCATCCCCAAGGGACGATGGAGCCATCCTGCTTTAACCCGAGCGAATGATAATAGCCAGCGCTAATGGCGATAAAGCCGCTATTGGGCGAAGGGATATTGCACTGGCCATAGAAGTTTTGTCCCCACGCGACGATGGACCCATCTTGCTTTAGGCCAAGACTGAACTGGCCTCCTGCGGCGATGGCGATAAAGTCGGTATTTGGCAAAGGGATATTGCACTGGCCATAGAAGTTTTCACCCCAGGCGACGATGGAGCCATCCTGCTTTAACCCGAGCGAATGCCACAAGCCTGCGCTAATGGCGATAAACCCGCTATTGGGCGATGGGATATTGCACTGGCCATAGAAGTTTTGTCCCCAGGCGACGATGGAGCCATCCTGCTTTAAGCCGAGCGAATGCCACCCGCCAGCAGCGATGGCGATAAAGCCGGTATTCGGCGAAGGGATATTGCACTGGCCGTAGTCGTTCTCTCCCCAGGCGACAATGAAGCCATCCTGCTTTAACCCGAGCGAATGCCCCCCCTGCTTTAACCCAAGCGACTGCCCCCAGCCAGCAGCGATGGCGATAAAGCCGCTATTGGACGAAGGGATCTCGCACTGGCCATACCAGTTGCCTCCCCAGGCGCCGATGGACCCATCCCGCTTTAACCCGAGCGAATGAGCCCGCCCTGCAGCGACCTTAACAAAACCCTTGGATAAATCAACGCCGACGACCTGTTCTCCCCAGCCGACAATCGAGCCCCCAAAAGCAACCTGTTGAAAAAAAGCAATAAGAAGCAGTGCCAAAAACAAAAGGAAGGATTTCTTTCTGGTTCCGCCGCTCATTAGTTCACCTCTTCCAAGACTACTCAGATTTGTTTTGGTTCTCATTTTGACGACCTCCTCAGAAAAAACGGGTTCTTCCGAATAATGGATAGGTGTTCTTCGCGACTCGGAAGACCGAGAAAAATCGTTCGGGGCCCCAGAGGTCCAAATTACCCCCCTGGTTGCCCTAATTTGGCCCTCTGCCCAAACGATTTTTCTCTCCAGACGACTACAAGGCCCTGACCTGTAACGGCCACCTACTCATTAGTCGGAAGAACCAAAAAACGGGCAAGTGTGTGCATTCAGACAAAAAGACTCGTTCCTCACCAACAGACCTTTACCCTATTGGAACTACACGAGAACCTCCTGTTCTTGACTGTGGGGAACACTCCGCACCGTCAAGCGGAGCCATCACCACACCTCCTTGACACAAAATCGACTGTACGATATTGGGGGGCATAAGTCAAGCAAAAAGTCTCATATAAAAGGGGGAATATTTGCTCCATAGGGCATATAGCTGTATAACAGTGGGGAATAGCAATCCTTCGTTAAGGAGATCCGACTATGGATAGTGCGTACGCAGCGGTTATGGTCGTCAAGGTTGTAGGGGCGTTTTTCATCTTTGCAGTGGCCTTCAGTATCTGCTGGTTCATCGCCCACAACACCTTTAGCCTTTGGCTCAAGTACCGAGTCTTGCGTCTTGGTCTTCCCCCAGCCACCAACCGATCCTTCATGCTGAGGTCCATTCTCATCTCACATATCGGGTACAGTATCCTGTTTATGAATCCGTTCGTAGTGTTCGTGGTGGTCAACTTCCTGAACACCAGGACGACTCGTAACGGTTCGCTGCTATTGGGCCTGTCTGTAGTGACACTATGTCTGTGGGCACTTTCGCTGGGTATGGATTGCCTGCTGCAAAGGCTCCTCTCCAAGTGGCAGCGTTTGGCCTGGCTGGACTATCACCCTTCCCTGGTTCGCCTCGCCATAGTCAATCTTGGCGTTCTCCTGCTGTCGCTCGTTGTTGCCTCCACTGTCGGCGTCATCGCCGCACGAATCAGCGGTTGATTAGACTTATAACACCTATTCTATGCCGTCCAAGGCCGTTGTCTTCGCTGAAGATCCATTCGATAAAATCTCTCTCCTGTGCTTTTCCTTGAGAAATAAGATGAAAACGCCGGGCCCGAATGCCCATAAGAGCACCGTGCCGCCAAAAACCAGCCCGGCATACGAGCCTCTCGCGCAAAAGCAACTTTCCTGGCTTTTTGCATAGATGGGGATTGCCACAAAGAACTCCATCACGCTGCCCGCGATCAGGCCTCTGACAACCCGACCCAACCACGTATTATAATTCGACTTGCGCCAGTAAATGCAAAAGATCACGCCCCAGAAGCACCACAGAATCAAAGGTATCAGGAAGAAGAAAAGGCGGCAGACGCCCGTAAGCTGTACATCTACGCCTCCATAGGAGTCACGGGAATCCTTAAACACCTCTGCACCAAACAGGTCCAGCATTGAGTACAAGAGGCCGACTGACAGAAGCATGGCGGCAAAAGCAGCCCCAATTGCAGCCCTTTTCATTGGTCGCCCTACCTGCTCCTGCTTGATCTTCCAAACAGATCGTGGACGCAGAAACATCCACTGGGTAAAGAATAAGAATGAGACATAGACAAAGCCAAGCAGGATATGTCCCCAATCATTCGAGTCATCGAAATCCGGTTGCAGTGGTCCGAAGAGGGCCGTGGAAGGAGTGCCCCTAATACCTGCATGCTCCAGGAAAACCGGCCCCAGCACCCAGCCGATGCCGCAAACAAGGCACAATACCCACACGACCAGCAGAAACCACCGCAACTGCCCAGCTATTCGTTTGCCCTTCGTCATAAGAGCCCCCTTTCTCGCCCCTTCGGGACGCATAATTTGCCTAATTAGACCTTAAAGCAGAGACAGTGTCAAACACAACTCCTTGTTGGGAATCTCAATAACCCTTGCGGCCGGCATACGTATCTCCCACTACTCTTGATACCCCGCACCTCCATCCGAGTCATCATTCGCCAATTCAAGCAATATACTGCATCCCGAATCCCATATCCTTTGGAGGGGCACATTGCGTAAATATGACTTGACGGATGGGGGCGGAACAATTACACTCGCTGTTTTGGTTCTGGGGCGTATTCAGGAGTATTTATTGTGGAAGAGGCTATTGCCAAGGCCGGTGCTTTGATTGAGGCGATGGAGTATATCCGTGGCTTTCGCGGGCGGATTGTGGTCGTCAAGTTAGGCGGGAGCGTCTTAGACGATATTGCCCTGCAAAAAGAGCTACTAACGGACATCGCCTTTATGTCAACGGTGGGGATGCGCCCGATCATCGTTCACGGGGGCGGCAAGGCAATTACCAAGGCGATGAACGAGACGGGGATGGAGCCGGTCTGGGTGCAGGGACGCCGATACACCGATGAGCGGACGCTGACGATAGTGGAGCATACCCTCGTGCATAAGATAAATACCCCAATCTGCGAAATGCTCGAAGAATTGGGCTGCGAGCCGATGGGGCTACATTCGCTGAGCAGTTGCGTGCTGTTTGCCGAGACGCTGAGGCTGGCGGGCGAGGACGGACGCAAGATAGACATCGGATTCGTAGGGCAGGTTACGAGCGCAAACGGCAACCTGCTCAAGAAGATGTGCGCGGACGGAACGATACCTGTAATCGCATCTGTGGCGCTGGACAAGGCCGGCGGCAAGCTCAACGTCAACGCCGACAGCGCCGCGGGCAAGGTGGCAGCGGAGGTCGCGGCTGAGAAGCTGGTTATGGTGAGCGATACGCACGGGATACGAAGGGATATAAACGACCCGGATAGCTGGGTATCGAGCCTGAATGAGAAACAGATTAAGGAGATGATTGAGGCGGGGATTATCACCGACGCGATGTTCCCTAAGGTTGAGGCGTGCCTTGCGGCGCTGGAGGCCGGCGTGAAAAAGGCGCACATTATCGACGGACGGATTCCTCATTCGCTGCTGCTTGAGATTTATACGGCCAAGGGGATCGGGACGGAGATTGTGAGAAATTGAGAATTATGACCACGCAGGAGACGATTGAGCTGTTTGACAAGTACGTTATTGCCAATTACGGGCGGCTGCCGCGGGTAATAGTCAGGGGCGAGGGCTGCTACCTGTACGACGCCGAGGGCAATAAGATACTGGATATGTTCCCCGGCTGGGCGGTCAGCGGTCTGGGGCACTGCCATCCTAAGGTGGTGGCGGCCCTGCGGAAGCAGGCGGGCGAGCTTCTGCACATTGACAATACGTTCTACTCCGAGCCGCAGGGACAGTTGGCCAAACTGCTAAGTGAGCGGGCGTTCGGGGGCAAGTGCTTCTTCTGCAACAGCGGGGCCGAGGCGAATGAGGCGGCGATGAAGCTGGCGCGCCTTTACACCGCGAAGGAGAAGTATAAGTTCATCACGGCTGAGGGGAGCTTTCACGGCAGGACCTTTGCAACCGTCACTGCGACGGCGCAGCCCAAGTATCACGAGGGCTTTCTGCCGCTCCTGCCGGGTTTTTCCTATATTCCATTCAATGATGTTGCGGCTCTCGAATCGGCGTTCAGCGATGAGGTCGCGGCGGTTATGGTCGAGCCGATTCAGGGCGAAGGCGGTATAAACGTCGCCACGGAAGAGTTCCTGCAGGCGATTCGTCGGCTTTGCGATGAGAATGGGGCCGTGATGATTCTGGACGAGGTGCAAACAGGGATCGGCAGGACGGGCAAGTGGTTCGCGTATCAGCATTTTGACGTCGAGCCGGACATAATAACGATGGCCAAGGCGCTGGGCGGCGGCGTTGCAATCGGGGCGATGATGGCGAAGCCGGAGCTTGCAGCGGTGCTGACGCCGGGCAAGCATGCCTCGACTTTTGGGGGCAACTGCATAGCGTGTGCGGCGGGCATCGCGGTTATTGAGGCGATAGAAGAGGATAATCTGCTGCAGAATGCCGCGCAGCTCGGGCAATACACCAAAGACAAGCTGCTGCAATTGAAGCAGAAACATTCGGTAATAGACAGCGTTCGCGGGATTGGGATGATGATCGGCGTGCAGTTGACCGGCCCCGGGGTGGCGATAGTCGATAAGTGCCTGGAGCATGGGCTGCGGATAAACTGCACACACGATACGGTATTGCGGTTTATGCCGCCGATGATTGCGACAAAAGAGCAGATTGACCGGGCTATCGAGATTCTCGATGACGTCTTGGGCGGTGGCGAGTGAAACACAGATACCTAAGGCACAGGTTGATACTGAATAAACAAGTAAAGGAAGGGCGGTTAGCGTATAGCGTGTAGCGTTTAGTAATCTTTCTATCCGCTATCCGCTGTATTCTCTACGCTCTTAGGTGAGAATGATGAAGGATTTCCTTGCAATAATTGATTGCCCGATAGAGGCGCTCGACGAGCTATTGGAGCTTAGTGCAAGCCTGAAGAAACTCTACAAGGGCGGTAGCAGGGACCTATGCCTTTCGGGCAAGGTTCTGGCGATGCTGTTTGAGAAGCCGAGCCTGCGGACGCGGATTAGCTTTCACGTTGCGATGACGGATTTGGGGGGCAGCGCGATTTACGTCAAGCCGGAGGACATCGGCGGCATCGGCAAGCGTGAGCCGGTCAAGGATATGTCGCGGGTGTTCAGCCGGTACGTCGATGGGATTATGGCGCGGACGTTCGAGCACAGCACCGTAACCGAGCTTGCGAAATATGCGACTGTGCCGGTGATAAATGCGCTGACGGACTGGTCGCACCCGTGCCAGGCGATGGCGGACGTGCTGACGATTCAGGAGCATTTGGGGCGAATAAAGGGCATCAGGCTCGCTTACGTGGGCGACGGCAACAATGTTGCCCGGTCGCTGGCGTTTGCGTCGGGCAAGTTCGGTATGAAGATGGTCATTGCCGCACCGGCCGGCTATGAGCTCGACGCCGAGACAATAAACAGGGCCAACGCCGTGACGCCCGGGAGTGTCCGGCAGACTAACGACCCGTGGGCGGCCGTTGTCGAGGCCGACGTGATTTATACCGATACCTGGGTGAGCATGGGGCAGGAGAACGAAAAGCAAAAACGGGTGGCGGCGTTTGCGGGCTTTCAGGTCAATGCCGAATTGGTCAAAGCGGCGCCGCCGGGCGTGAAAATTATGCACTGTCTGCCCGCGCACCGGGGGTGCGAGATTACCGACGAAGTTACAGAGATGCCCAACTCGATTATCTTCGACCAGGCCGAGAACCGACTCCACTTCCAAAGGGCACTGCTCAAAAAACTGATGGGCCAACAATGACACATCACAAGATAATCATTGGCGACTCGAGACGTATGGGAGAGCTGCCGGACGAATCCGTCCATTTGATTATTACCTCGCCACCATACTGGCAGCTCAAAGACTACGGAAACGGCAGTCAGATTGGTTTTGACGACAGCTACGAAGACTATATCAACAACCTCGACTTGGTCTGGAATGAGTGTTATAGAGTGCTGCACAAAGGCTGTCGATTGTGCGTGAATATCGGCGACCAATTTGCCCGCTCTGTTTACTACGGCAGGTATAAGGTGATTCCCATAAGGACTGAGATCATCAAATTCTGTGAGACCAAAGGCTTTGACTATATGGGGGCCATCATCTGGCAGAAGGTTACCACCTGCAACACTACGGGCGGCGCGACAATTATGGGGTCATTTCCGTACCCGCGCAACGGGATTCTGAAAATCGACTATGAGTTCATCCTCATTTTCAAAAAACAAGGTGTCGCCCCTGATGTCAGCAGAGAGACCAAAGAAGAATCCAAACTGACAATCGACGAGTGGAACGAGTTCTTTGCGGGCCATTGGAACATCCCCGGCGAAAAACAAGACAAACATTTAGCCGTTTTCCCCGAAGAAATCCCTCGCCGTTTAATCAAGATGTTCAGCTTTGTCGGCGACACCGTTCTCGACCCATTCTTAGGCAGCGGGACAACTTCTCTAGTCGCAAGAAAACTGAACCGGGATTCCGTCGGTTACGAAGTCAACCCCGACTTTCTGCCTGTGATAAAAGAAAAGTTAGGAATAGAGCATAAGAAGCTCTTTGAGGAAGCAAAGTTTGAGATAATCAGGCAGGAAAACCCGGGGACAGATTTTGCAGAGTCGATTAGCCGACTGCCATATATCTTCAAAGACCCGGTAAAATTTGACAAAAAGGTTGACCCCCGAAAACTCCAGTTCGGCTCGAAAATCAACAAGGGCGGCCGCGGTAGGGAAGAGTACTATCGCGTCAGAGAAGTCCTGTCGGCGAAGGACCTGATCATCGGTGATGGCTTGAAAGTGCGGCTACTAGGGGTGAGGGAGAAGCCAGAAAAGCAAACGGAAGCAATCGAGTTTCTGAAGGACAAGACGCGAGGACAAAAGGTGTTTATGAAGTTTGATACCCAGAAGTATGACCACCACAACAACCTCCTCTGCTATGTGTACCTTCAAGACAAAACTTTTGTAAATGCGCATCTGATAAAGCGCGGCTTGGCTAATGTGGATACCAGTCTTGATTACAAAGAGCGACTCAGGTTTCTACGATATCGAAAGGAATAAAAAATGGATGAATCGAGATGGATTTGCGAAAGGTGTCGAAGGGAGTTTGATCTGGAAGCGGGCCAGGGCTGGGTAGCTCTTGCCGAGGAAATACCGTCCCGGGAACATGGGAAGCTCACCTCGCTGGAACCTTACGAAACGGTCTGCTACGAATGCGCAGATGAACTTTATGCCATTGTTGAAAAATGTAACCAGGATTGTATGAACTGTGGCGCTACCATGACTTGGGGGCTGTCCGTCAGGGACTGTCTTATGTTTCAGCTAAAGTTTGACCTTCTTGCTCTGCCACTGCCCGAAGGAAAGGTTCCAGTTCTGGGTAGTCTCCATGAACCCAAAGAAGTCCTAAGAGTATTTAAGGGATTGTAGAGAGAATCTCAGCTTAAGCGAGGCGAAAATGCCGAAAGAGTGGATACTCAATCAAGCGAACATGAGGTGGGGACTGACCAAGTCCAAGAAGGTCGGATCTGTCTCTGAACTCATCCGAAAGTGCTCACCGCGGAAGGTTAAGGATTGGGAAGACTTTTATTATCACAATGCGTACCCGAAGGAACACTTGGAGCAGCTTGGCAGACAACTGTATATGAAGATTAGTGAGGTCTGCCGGGCAGAAATTGAGAATATCTCCGAGCAGGATTGCATCAACTTCATCGTCAATCTCGTAATAAACAGGACCTTCGACGGATATCAATCCGAGATTCAGACGGTTTACGGACAGCTCGAAAACGAAGTCGCTATGGCTGTTGAACCTGCACCTGATGAACTGGACCGCCGGTTCAACGTTGACTTCATCATAAGAGTGGGGAAATACTGTATCGGACTCCAGATCAAGCCTGCGGGGTATGCCTACATCACTCAAATAATAAATGAGCTTCAGTTCCAGAAGAAAACGCACGAGAAGTTCACCGAGAAATATGGGGGGAAGGTATTCTATGTCATCTCCATTACTACTGCGGACAAGAAGAAGATCATCTATAACACCGAGGTTATCCAGGAAATCAGAGAAGAAATCGAGCGTCTGAGCAAGCTTCAAGAGGGAGATTCTCAGTGACATCCGCCCGGTGCATACTTGTAGCCAGTACGAATCCGGGGAAGCTTGTTGAGCTGCGGGCGATGCTGGATGCGGACGTGGAGTGGGTGGGACTTTCTGATTTTCCCGGTATCAAGGAAGTAAAAGAGGACGGGACTACTTTTGCCCGGAATGCCCGCAAAAAAGCTACGGAGTATGCCAAGGCGACGGGGCTTTGGACGATTGCGGATGATTCGGGCTTAGTCGTCGATGCGCTCGGGGGCGAACCGGGGGTGAAGTCGGCGCGGTTTTCAGGAGAGAAGATGGCGGGCGAGGAGCGGACGCTGATTGACCATCGGAACATTGCTAAAGTTCTGAAGCTTCTCAAGGACGTGCCGAGGGAAAAAAGGACGGCCCGGTTTGTGTGCTGCCTGTGCTTGGCGAGTCCGCAAAAGATACTGCTTGAGACTCAAGGGACATTGGAGGGCCTCATTGCCGATAAAGAAATCGGGAGCAACGGGTTCGGGTACGATCCGATTGTTTTCGTGCCGGGGGCGAATAAAACGGTTGCTCAAATGACCGCAGAGGAGAAAAACGCGATTTCGCACCGCGGCAATGCTATACGGAAATTGAAGCCTATGCTTGATGAGTTGCTTTGCGGGCGAGGGGAGACCCGGCGTGAAACGCCGGGCCAAATGTGACGGGGACGTGCGGAGAAAATCAGTCGGCAATGAAAAAGCACCGGGGTATTATGTGCGGAGAAAATCTTTATCCACCGTGTGTCCACTGGGGGAACGATTATGAGTGGTATTGATCGACGTAGTTTTTTGAAGAGTTCTGTTGTGGCGGCGGGGTCGCTGGCGTTTGTACAGGGGACGAGAAGATCAGGTAGAACATCTAAACGACTGTTCGGTTTTGACGGATTTCGGCCCGTTGTTTGACAGCTAATAAATTGCTTGACTGTGTCAGGGAGACACAGTATTTGTAGCGGCAACGGAATATAATACAGACAAAAAGGATTTTGTGGTATCAGGAATGAAACAGGCGAGCGAGCGAAGGGCAGAGCAAAGGCTGTGTTATCGTTGGCCGGTTCGGTTTGCCGGGGATGCGCACCAGACGCCTGCGCCGGGTCAGATAATCGATATTTCAAGCGGTGGTATGGGGTTGCTTTGCCGGGCCGACGAGAATTGTCCACAGCTGGGCCAGCCGATACGAGCGAGCTTTGGCGTGCCGCACTTCGATTCGGGGGAGTCTTTCGATACTGTGCTGTTCAATCGGATGGGGCGGGTATGCCGGGTGGCGGATGTTGACAGATCGATTCGTTTCATCGCGCTGCAGTTTGGTGAGCCGTTGTTTTTCAAGCCGGGGGAGCAGGATATCAGTGAAACCGAGATCAGGGAAAGACTCAAGGCCAAGGCCAAGTCGGTAGTCGAGTCCAGGGCGAAGGCGGATGCCGAAGCGAAGGCCAGGAGATATGCAGAGGCGGAGGCCCAGGCGGAGAGGGAAGCGAGAACGGAGGCGGAAAAACTGGCGAGGGGCTACAGTGAAGCGTTGGCCGAAGCGGAAGAGCAGGCGAAGTTATACGCACAGGGTAAGGCGCAGGCGGAAGAGAGGCTGCGACTTGAGATTGAAGCGAGACGGCGGGCTGAGGCCGCGGCGCGAGTTCAGGCCGAGGCCGTGGATGAAGCTGAGAAGGTGATCAGGGCGGAGGCGGAAGAGCAAATCAGGGTTTACAGAGAGGCGGTCGATGTAGCGGAAGAACAGGCGCAGGTTGATGCTGAAGCGCGCGCTAAGGCTGAGGCTAAGGCCAGGGGCGAGGCGGAGGCCAGGGCGCGGCTGGAAGACGCGCTTAGGTTGGAGATAAAGGCCAGGGAGAGAATCGAGCGAGAGGCAAAGGCCGAGCTGGAAGCGAAGGCGAGGGCTTGCACCGAGGCCCAGGAGAAGCTGCGGGCGGAGGTTCAGGCAAGGCTGGATACGGAACAGCGTGCGAAGAGGCAAATCGAGGAGATTGCGAAGGCGCAGGCTGAAGCGAGATTGGAGGCTGAAAGGCAGATAAAGGCGGAGGCCGAAGAGCAGGTCGCATTTTACAAAGAAGCGTTGAGCATAGCTGAGGAAGAAGTGGAGGTCGAGGCCGAAGCGCGGGCGAAGGCTGAGGAGCAGGCAAGGATGGAGGCCGAGAAGGGGGCGAAGCTCGAAGCAAAGCTAAAATCGAAAGAAGAGGCCAGGGCTGAGAGGATAGCGAAGACCCAGGCCAAGGCCAGAGCGAAGGTTGAGATGCAGGGCTACGCCGAGGCGATAATCAAGGTCAAGGAGCAGGCTAAGGCTGAGGCCTTGGCCCGGGCGGAATTGGAAAAGAAGCTCAAGGCCGAGATCAAAGCGAGATACAAGGCCGAGGCGGATGCAAAGGCCCAGGCGCAAGCCGGGGTCCGGGCTGAGAAGGAGGCCAGGGCGAAGACTGAGGAGGATGCGAAGTTCTACAGGGAAATGATAAAAAAAGCCGAGGCGAGGGCGCAGACCGAGGCCGACGAACGTGCGAAAGCAGAGGCCAGGGCCGCGGCCGAAAGCAGGGCCAGGCTTGAGGCTGAGGCGAAGGCCCGTGCGGAAGTAGGGACATTGCTTGAGGCTGAGAGGGCGGGGAGAATCAAGGCTGAAGAGAAAGCAAAGGCCGAGGCTGAAGCAGCCAGGAAGGCACAGGAAAAGTTGCAGCCCTATTCAGAAGCCAGAGACCGGGCTGAGGAGAAGCTCAAGAGCGAGACCGAGGCGAAGATCAGGGCCGAGGAGAAGGCAAAGGCAGAGGCTGAAAAGCGGGTGAAGGCGGGAGCTCAAGCGGCGACGGAGACGAGATTAAGGGCAAGGGCCCAGAGGGAGGCCAAGTCGCAGGCCAAAAAGAAGGCGAAGGTTGAAGCAAGTGCGGAAAAAAGGGCCAGGTCTTATGCCGATGAGATTGCGAAAGTGCGGGCGGAAGCTGCGGAGGAAGTAGCCAAAGTCAGGGCCGAGGCGGAAAAGGCGGTGGCGAAAGCAAGAGCGGAATTTGAAGAAAACGCCGAGGCAAAGACAGAAACGCAAGAGCACGAAAACGCCAAGACAACTGCGAAGGCCAAAGGCAAATCCAGGGCAAAAGCCGACGACAAAAAAGGCACAGCGAGAGGCTTGTTGAAGAAGGTGGACAAGTTCGTTACCGACAAGAACAAGATTTTTTGAGGCGCCGGCATCACAGGAAAAATGCGGAGGTGTCGCAGGCGAAGGCGAGCGAGTCTTCCCCGCGCAGGACTGTTGTTCCGGCGTTTTTGATCGCCGCCTGGGTGCTTCTGTTACTCGGCCTGCAAGATCAGACGAATGGTGAATATTCCGCCGGACTGCACCTCAACGGACGCACGGCCTCCCAGCGCCGTGATGATTCTTTGCACCAGGGCCAACCCCAGACCACAGTGGTTGCCCGCCCCAAGGGCCCCTCGTGGGGTTTCCGTTCGCGCCGGATCGCAGCGCCAGAGGCAATCGAATACGTGTGCCGCCTGCTCGCTTGTGAGGCGGCATCCGGTATTGGAGACGGTGATTTCAACGCAGCCGTCTGTTTGACGGGCCGTTGTCCAGATTCGCCCCGCTTCGTTGGCGTACTCGACGGCATTGTCGAGAATGTTCGAGAACACGATGGACAGGCTCTCACGGTCTGATTGACAAGTCGTATGGGCGGGTACGCGGTTCTCAAAAACGATGCCGCGTTTGGCTGCCCCGGCACTGAAGGGGCGCCAGGAGGAGTCTATGAGCTCTGCCAGGCGAATTTGCTCGCAGCGAAAAGCCGTCTGTTTGGCTTCTATGCGGGCGAGCGTCAGCAGGTTGTTGACCATTGCCTGCATATTCTTTGCGATGTCAAGGCAATCGCAAAGTGCGGTTTGATACTCGTCTGTGCGGCGGGTCCTCGTCAGAGTCACTTCGAGTGTGGAGCGTATTCCAGCCAGGGGCGTTCGCAGCTCGTGGGCGACATCGGCGGCGAAACGGCGTTCCCGGGCGAAAGAGCCTCCCAGGCGGGCCAGCAGCTCATTGAGCCTGTTCTTGATTGGCATAATCTCGGCGGGTATCTTTTCGGTCCCGACTCTAACGTTGAGGTCGTCCTCGGTTATGGCCGCTATCTCGGCGGCAAGGGAATTCAGGGGGCAAAGCCCCCGCCGGACGACGACGGCTGCTACGAGAACGGATAGTGTGATTGTGCCGACCGAGGCAACCAAAAGCAGCCATCGCAGGAACTCCAAATGCCGCAGCATATCGCCGGCATCCCGAGCGACTACGAGGGTGAGTGCGAGTGTCTCTTCCGGCTGGGGCGGATTTTTCTCCTCGCTGTCTGCGACTCTCGGGTGGAATCCGAGGCCGGCGGCCCGGCCGGGGCGGTCATTTCTCAATTGCGCCGCACGGAAGGCAGGCTCGCCCGGGGCGCCTTCAAAACGCAAGAGGTCATCTGCGCCCAATGAAGGCGACCTCGCAAGAACGACGCCGTCGGGCCGCCATAGCTCGTAGTAAGTGGGGCGCTCGGCCTCTTGAAATTCCGGCATCTGCGCGACTTCAAATTCGAGCTCAATCTCCTCGCGATTTTGTTCGACGGATGCGGCCAGTATGCGGGCCATGGATGCCAGCGACGTGTCAAACTGGTTGATCAGTGCGCGACGGATGGCTGTGTAGATTACGAGGCTAAAGACGACCAATAACAGCGTCATGCCGCCTACGATGCCCACGAGTAAACGCACACGAAGCGAACGATTCACGATTGCGCTCCTAAAATATACCCACGACCTCGCACGGTTCGAATCAGGGCGGGTATGCCGGGACGTTCGATTTTCCTGCGGAGATAGCCGATATACACGTCCACAACATTGCTTGATACAGACGAGTTGAACTCATAGACGTGCTCCCATATATCGGTGCGGGACACCGTCTGGCCGGCCCGCATCGCCAGGTATTCCAGGAGGGCGTATTCTCGCGGCGTAAGCTGAATTTCCGCGCGCCCCCGCCAGACCCTCTGGCTGGACAAGTCAATCCGCAGGTCCTGAATTTCAATTTGAGGGTTCTTCTCTTTGTAACCGCGGCGCACTAACGCGCGAATTCTTGCGAGCAGCTCCTCGAACGCAAACGGCTTGACAAGATAGTCGTCCGCCCCGAGGTCCAGGCCGGTCACTCGGTCCTGCAGCTCGTCTTTGGCGGTGAGGATCAAGACGTGGGACTTTCGGCCTTGAGACCTGAGCTTCCTGAGTATCTCAAGCCCATCGAGGCCCGGCAGCATCAGGTCAAGTATTATTGCGTCATAGTCGTTGTTCAAGGCATACCACAGGCCCTCGCTGCCGTCGGCAGTGGCATCCACCGCGTAACCGGCTTCCCGCAGTCCCTTCGTCAGCGACTCTCTGAGGGGTCGATAATCTTCTATAACGAGCAAACGCATTGGAGCACCAATTGCACAAGAGCACCGCGGGGCAGCGACGACTGATGGCCCAACGGCGCACACATCAGACAGCCTCGGACACTCCCAGCGAACAAGGGAGGTCATCAAGCCAACAAGCGCCTTCGCAGTATGGTCGTGAGAAAACCATGCCTATTTTCCGAGGGTCTCTGCATTGATGATAACGCATGACAAGGCGATCGTCTTTACTAATATCAAGAATCTCAATCTTGCCGCTGTAAATCGATTTGTATGGACAAATGTCCGCTGACTACAATAACAAGTAAGAAACTATCTCAAACCTGTCACCCCTTCGACAATCTCAGAGCAGTCCTGAGCGAAACAAAGGGTCTCCTCAGTTTTGAGTTTCTAGTTTTTCCAATTCTCCTTTTGCTTCGCCGTTATCGGGCATAATCGCTACCACCCTCTGGAAACACTTCTCGGCTTGTTCTTTCTGCCCTGTCTTTAGATATGCATAACCCATATTAAGCAGCGACTTCCAATGTTTGGGCTGTTCCTCAACAACGATTTTATATGCACTGATTGCATCTTCAAACCTGTTGAGTTTGCCGTATACAACGCCGAGGTTATATCTGGCGGTCACGTTTTCGGGTTCCAGCTGAATCTGCTTCTGTAGGCGCGGCAGCGCTTCGTCGGGACGGCCGATTCGAGAGTAAATGTATGCGACATCTGAAAGGACATTCGCATCTTCCGGAGCAAGCTTTTCTAAGTGTGTTGCCTCGGTAACGGCCTGATTTTTCTGACCCTGTGCTGCGTAGAGCTTGCCCAGGCGTTTACGCGCAGATAGAT
>Ga0315288_10002368_pt1 | contig 24407 bp, 20 predicted proteins | sample YL17G11_20_MG_FD_203454 | JGI IMG/M metagenome (GOLD analysis project Ga0315288, IMG submission 203454) | Sediment microbial communities from Yellowstone Lake, YNP, Wyoming, USA - YL17G11_20 | ecosystem: Environmental > Aquatic > Freshwater > Lake > Sediment | place: USA: Wyoming | collected... | reverse complement strand
TCCATCCCGGCCCTCCCCCCAGGAAAACATGGCGATTCCTGTTGTTTAGCTAGAGATTTGGACATAACGCAGGATAAGGAAAACTCTGGATCTTTGACGAAATAATTCTTCCGCGGCTTATTTTGGACGAATATCAGCGGATAAGGATGTAGATAAAATGAGCGGCGACTCCTCCACAGAGGCCGCCGATCGTGTGGGACCCGATGGCCCGCCCGGTGAGTTCCCGGCATCCTAGTGCATCCATCATCCCGACGTGGGTGCTGAGATAGCCGCTCCAGCACATGCCGATCGCCGTGAAAACAGCAATTTCATTCCCTCCGATGAGTCCCTTGGCCAGGAATCCTGGGACCAGGCCGATGGCCGCGCCGACAGCACCGAGCGAGGTGATGGGAAAGGCGATGGCCTGGCCGCTTTGAAAACCGAACAGGGGCTTGAGGATAAAGGACAGCTTGGTGCCGATCCAGCCGAAAACTCCAATGCCCTCAAAGGCCGCACCCGTGTATGTTCCGTTTTCGGAGGGACCGCTTGTCAGGAGAAACACGAGAGAGCAGATGCAGATGACGCCGGGAATGATGGACAACCCCATATCCACACCGGTTTTCCCACCCTCCAGGAGGGCTTCCAGCGTGCGCCGGCCGATATTCCCCGCACGGACCTCGCGCCGATTGAGATAGCTGTCGTCCGCGTCCCTTTCGGCGATCACCCACTCCTCTTTTCCGTAGTATTTCTTTGTTCCGATCAGCATCAGCCGCACGCTCACGATGCCGCCGATAATGGCGCCGACATTTCCGATCAGCGCAGCTACAACGAAATTCTCGCCGCTGGGGGACTTCTGTCCTATCATGAAAGTGGTGACAATGAGTCCCATGCCGAAGCAGGTTCCGAGATTGGTCAGCGCCGGGATCTGATACTTTTTGAAATAACGCTTGAATTCTTTTTCGCGGGCCAGTGGAATAATGGCAGGATTGTCTGAGAGGTAGGTCGTAATAAGGCCCAATGCGGCCGCACCGGGAAGATCATAAACCGGCTTCATGAGAGGAGATAGAAGTCTTTGGAAAATGGCGATGACGCCGAATTCTCCCATTATGGCTCCGGCCGCGCCAGCCAGCACCATGATAGCCAAGAGAAACCAAACGGTGTTGAGCAGGAGCTGGTGAGCCGTGCGCATGATGGTGTTGAACATATTGGTAACACCCATGGTGCGGCCGATCCAGAATCCCGCCGCACAGATAAGGATAAGAAATAGAATACCTTCCAGCCCGATGGCTCTCTTAAATTTTTTTTCCATTTTTTATCACCTCACTAATCTATCGCCAGGCGGATGCTTCCGCGATCCCTATCGGCCTATCAATCCAAGCATCGGTCCTTCCTCCCGGCTTGAATCTCAGGTTAGAAACGGAGGAGCTAATATATTTAATCAAATGATCGATGTCAAGACAGTGTAGGTCCGACAGGGGGGACTTTTTCCAGCGTCTTGGGATTCTCGCCGAGAAACCTCGGATATATTTGGCCGGCCAGTCCCGCGGATTTTGGCTCGCGGCGTTAATAAAGGTTGCGGGAACGGAAATGAACTCCGGAGACCCATTTTTCGTATAATATGGAGGAGGATAAAAGCATGAGAAAATCCACCGCGCTCAAAATAGGTCTTATCGTTCTCGCTATCGGTACCGCGGCCGCCTGCGAGCACGTGGGGACGATGAACACAGAAACCAAATCCGTCCCCCTGGGCGAGGCCAAATCGGCCCAAGTCCGCATTGATATCGGCGCCGGGGAGCTGACCGTCCAGGGCGGCGCGAAAGAGCTGATGGAGGGCGAGTTCGCCACCAATATCAAGCGCTGGATGCCGGAGGTTGATTACAACGTCTCCGGCAGCCGGGGAATCCTTCGCATCAATCAGCGCCGGCACTCCGGGATTCCGTTCGGGCATACCAAAAACAAGTGGGATATCCGCCTGAACAACGATGTTCCGGTGGAACTGGACGTCAATATGGGCGCAGGCGAGAACCGGCTCGACCTCCGGGGCATGGACATCAAGTCTCTCGATATCGATATGGGCGTGGGTGAGCTGTCTCTCGACCTCTCGGACAATCGGAAACATGACCTGGACGTCAAAATCGACGGCGGAGTCGGGGAAGCCACGATCTATCTGCCCTCGGATGTGGGGGTCAAAGTCAAGGTGGACGGCGGCATCGGCTCGGTCAATGCTTCCGGTATGGCCAAGTCCGACGGCGCTTATACCAACGACGCTTACGGGAAAGGCGGAGTCACCCTCAATATCAGCATCGACGCGGGAATCGGCAGCATCGACCTCAGGGTCAGGTGAGCCGAGGGTCCGGGCGATAAGCTTCTTGCCTTTTTATTAAACTCTCGCCTCGGTTCGCGATTCCATAAATCTTATCACTGCGCTATTTTCAATATCTTATCGGATCTCTTCTATTTTGACGGCACTTCAAACGCGGGACCGCAACGCGGGACCGCAATGTTGAAAGGACGGGGGCCGTATTGTTATAATTATTCCAGGAAAAATCGTTATTGAAGGGGAAACGCCGATGAGAACTTCATTGATCATTTTGCTTCTTGCGGCACTGGCGGTCTCCGCTTACCCGGCTCAAAACTTCGAGTTTGTTGTCATCGGCGACACTCGGCCGCGCCTGGCCAGCGAGAGTTTCCAGATCTTTGAAAGACTCATCCCGAAAATCAACGCCGTCAAGCCCGCCTTCGTCATCAACCTGGGGGACATGATCTACGGTTACGGCATATTCGGCACGGCAAAGCAGTGGGACAAGTACCAGCAGGTCATCAAGGCCTTCCGGGTCCCCTACTACCAGATCCCCGGCAACCACGACACTTTCTCGGAGACGGCGCGGAAGATTTACGGCCAACGCTTCAGCAAGTTCTACGAATCCTTCGACTACGGCGGCTGCCATTTCGTCCTCCTGGACAACGGCGAGGAAGGCCGCTGGGGCTATATGGGACCGGCCGAGCTCGAATGGCTGAAGGCCGACCTCGAGCAGGCCAAAGCGCAGCCGGTTTTCGTCTTCCTCCATTTTCCCGTCTGGGAGCCCGAACGCATAGCGCCCAAATATTACCAGTTCTGGGAGCGCATTCTTCACCCGCTGTTCAAGGAGTCACGCGTCCGGGCCGTGTTCGGCGGCCATTTTCATTGCTACGGTCCGACCCGGGAATTCGACGGCATTCCCTATTTCATCACAGGCGGCGGCGGGGCCGAGCTGAGGCCGGATTACAAGAAGGCGGGCGGCGATTTCCACTTCCTGAGGATCAAGGTGTCGGCCGACAAAATCGAGCCGCGGGTGGTCACGGAACAGGGGGAACTGACGGACGCGGAAGCCGACGTCATGGGCGGCCTTTTATTCGCGGAAAAGAACAGCTCATGGATCGGCCTCGCACGGGATCCGGCGGACCTCGTCCCGGGCCTGAAATTTTCCGTCTCCCTGGACAATCCCTACCAGGAATTTCTCATCGGCCATGCCGTGTGGAACTTCGACAGGGCGGCTTTCGATGTGCGGCCCGAAAAAATTGAGGTCCGCATCCCGCCGGAAGGGACGAAAGCTTTCGAATTCACTCTGAAAGCGCTTGAGGACCGCATTCCGCTCCAGTCGCTTCCGCGGCTGGAATTCAACGTCGCCTCGGGGGGACGGCATCACCAGTTTCAGCGCGAAATTCTCTTTTTGAGCCAAATGAAGGCGCCTTTCCGGTCGGAGCTTCCGGCGCTGGACGGAAAGATTGAGGACTGGGCCGGCGTGCCCTCTCTAGAATTTCGAGCGGCAGGCCGCCCTGAGGCCGCTGTCCGGGCGTTCCATGACGGCGAGAACCTCTACTTGGCCGTCACCGTCCCGGCCCCCAAGGCGGCTGGGACCACCGATCCCTCCTTCCGCGACGACCTCCAGATCGGGATCGTCGACCGTCTCAGCGATACAGATTTCGGGCCGGATCAAATCCGGCTGGGGTTCGCGCGAGCCGGGCTCGTGGCCGAGGCCAGGGACCGGACGCCGGGCCATAAACCGGGGGATGTGCTCCCGGGTGTGAAAGGCGCCTGCCAGACGGACAAGGACATGACAACCTATGAAATCATTGTTCCGGCCGTCCTGCTCAAACGCCTGAAGGCTAAAGAAGGAGGCCGGCTGGTCCTGAACCTGTCTTACTTTGTCCCGGAAGGCGAATCCCGCGCGCCGAGTACGACCGAGCCGAGCCCGAATTCGTTTTCCTACCAGGTCCGCTTCGGCGGCGGCGACGCCTTGACGGCCGTCCATTTCATCGAACTGCTCCTGGAGCGCAAGAATCCCGATAGCTTGAGCTAATAAATAAGAGTCTCCTCAGCCATGAACGGGACGAAACTCCCGATGCCCAGGGTGTCAAAAAAGTCGGTGACGAAGCCGATCCCCACGAGCGGCGCTCAAGGGGTCTGGGAAAACTTTTTGCGCCGTTTGATAACGTCCTTCAGAAAATAAGCGGCGAAAATCAGGCCTGAGACGCAGAGAAGAGCCGGGAGAAAATCCGGGTCCTGTCACGGCGTGACCCGGCATGCCCTCGCTCCGCAGCCATGCGGAGTTTAATCGGCCTGCAGAACCGGCTCCGGCGTCTTCTCTTTCTTGGTGAGCAGCGTGACCAAAATGGCCAGGCCCATGGCTGCGATGAAGGTCACGGCCCGGGCTGTGACTGTTTTTTCCATACCGGTCAGCATCCAGACGACCGTCGTCACCAGCCCCGTAAGCAAGGCCGTCACAACCCCGGCCGAGCTGAACCGGTCCCAGTAGAAGGCGAGCAGGACGGCCGGTGCGAACGAGCAGCCGATGCCAGCCCAGGCGTAGCTCACGATGTAATAGATCAAGTTCTTCGTAGTCAAAGCCATGACCAGGCCGAGAACGCCGATGGCCAGAGTCGCCGCCCGGGAGATCCCGAGCAGCATCCGGTCGGGGGCTTTTCCTTTTTTGATGATGCCTCGATAAATATCCTCACTGATGGAAGTGGCCGCGACAAGCAGCATGCTCTCGGCAGTCGAGACCATGGCCGCCACCGCGCCGGCCAGGAGAAGGGCCGCCAGCCAGCCGGGAAACATCTTGTTCAGAAGGAACGGCAGGATCATCTCCGTGTCCGACACGGCTTGGGGTCCGAAAAGGACTTGCGCTCCGAGCCCGATCACGACAACTCCGGAATAAGCGATGACCGTCCAGAGCACGGCGATGTTGCGGCCGATGCGGACGTTCTTATCATCCTTCATGCCCATGAAGCGGGCGTTAAGTTGGGGCTGGCCGCCCAGGTAGCCGAAAAACCACGCCAGGTTGTTGAAGAACATGAGGCCCGCCGCAAACCCAGTAAGGCCGCCCGTGAGCGAACCGAATCCGGGACCGGCATTAGCAAAGGCCTGGCTCAGCGAGACCGGCGAAGAGAAGACCTTGATGAGAATCAAAATGGGCGCGACGACCAGGGTGGTGAGCATCAGGACGGATTGGAAGGTGTCCACAGCCACGACGCTGATGAATCCGCCGAATGTGGAGTAGGCCAGGATGACCGCGGCCGAGATGACAATGCCCCAGAGCGGGTCAAGGCCGAAGGTCTGGAAGATGGTCTTGCCGGCGCCTGCGAACTGGGCGCCGACGTAAAAGACGAAGAAGAAGACGATGATGGTCGTCGAAAGGACCCGAATGGTGTTCGATTTGCGGGGAAACCTGGCCGAGAAATACTCCGGCATGGTCATGGCATTGTATCTCTCGGCTTCCGACCTGAACTTCTTGGCCAGCACCACCCAAGAAGTCATGATGCCCAGAAGGCAACCGACCCCCGTCCAGATTCCGGAAAGCCCAGTGGAGTAGATGAAGCCGGTGAGGCCGAGGAGAAGCCAGGCCGACTCGCCGGTGGCTCGTTCCGAGAGGGCCAGCATCCAGCCCGGAAGCCTTTTTCCCCCGAGGACGAAGTCCGATTGGGATTTGGTTTTTTTAGCCTGCCAGAGACCTAAAAGCAGGGTCAGGATGAAATAGGCGACAAATACTGGGATCATGTCTGACAACTTCCTTTCATATAGGGGACGTTCCCCAAAGGGACACCCTTGACCTAATATCTCAAGAAAAATGAATAACATAAAAAAATCTTTTTGTCTAAGTTCGATAGCAGAGTATTCTGTGTGGGGTTCGTCATAAGAGCACTCTTAAGACTCAATCTTGTGCTATTCTAATGGCTTATAAAAACAGTCTCTCAGCCGTCAAATTCAAGGGTGTCCCTTTGGGGAACGTCCCGTTTTCTGGTAAAATCGGCGCGGACCGGCAAACGGTATGAAAGGCCCATCGTCATGAATGATTTCAGCCCGGAATCAATATACACGGCAAGAATTAAAGACTGCGAGCGCGGGCTCGCCGGCCTGAGAAGAATCGAGACTTCCCTTGGTGTGCTGAAGCTTTTCATCGTAGCGGCCGGGCTGTTTGCGCTCTTTAAGGCCGGCACAGCCTATTCCAGCAGGTGGCTCGTTATGCTCGTGGGCGCTATCATTTTGTTCGCTTCGGCTGCAATCATCCACGAAATGTTCATCAGGAAGAGCCGGGCCCTCCAATTGCTCAAGGATATCAATACCGATGAGATCCGCTCGCTAAAACACGAATTTCTGGGAGTCGACGCCGGCGCGGGCTTTGAGGACTCGGACCATCCCTACGCGCCGGACATCGACCTCTTCGGCGGGAGAAGCGTGTTTCATTACATCAACCGCGCCGCGACGAGCGCCGGGGTGGAAACCTTGGCCGGCTGGCTTAAAAGCGCTCCCCGGCCCCAAGATGTTCGCGAGATCGGAGACAGGCAGGCAGCCGTGGCCGAGATTAAAGGGAAGCTTGACCTCAGGCAGAACGTCCAGCTCCACGGCCGACTCATCGAAGATTCACCGGCTAAGCGAGATGGGCTTAGAGGACTCCTGGCAGAGCCTCCGGCCTTGCTCCCGAAGCGAGCCCTGGTCACCGTCATTCATTTGCTCCCCTTGATCACCATCGGGGCCATCAGCCTGGCGATTGCCGGCCTGCCCTGGCTAATCGTCCCGGCACCGGTTCTCCTTCAAATTCTCTTGAACAGGCGGATGCGCGACAAAGTCGCCCGGGTCTATGGCATGACCTCTCGGACCGCCGAAATCCTGACGGCTTATTCGCGCATCATCCGCGAGCTGGAAGGCGCGGAATTCGAGAGCCCCCTCCTCAAAAGAATCCAGGAGGGCCTGCGCGACGAATATCGCCCCGCCTCTTTATCGATCCGGAAGCTCGCCTCACTGGCGGGCTATTTCGATATGCGGACCAGCGAATTCTTCCATGCCCTATTCAACACTCTCCTTCTCTGGGACCTCCACTGCCTCTATCGGATCGAGCGCTGGATCCAGGCAGCGGCCGGACGGGTCCCCGGGTGGTTCGAAGCCATGGGCTCTTTCGAAGCGCTCTCCAGCCTGGCCTGCCTCGGATTCAACCATCCCGACTGGGCCGTTCCCCGGATTTCGGAAACAGGAGCCTTTTTGGAAGCCGTTTCGCTGGGCCATTTCCTGATTCCGGACGCAGAGCGGGTGTCGAACGACCTCCGGATCGGAGGCCCGGAGAGTATCCTCATCATCACCGGGCCCAACATGGCCGGGAAGAGCACGTTCCTGAAGACCGTCGGAGTCAACATGGTCCTGGCCCTGGCCGGGGGGCCGGTCTGTGCCCGCAGCTTCGCAATCCGGCCGGTAAGGCTCTATAGCAGCATGAAAGTCAGCGATTCGCTGGACAAAAGCCTATCCCTCTTCTACGCCGAGTTGCAGCGCCTGAAAATGGTCCTGGACGCGGTCGACCGGGAGGAGAGGGTGTTCTTCCTCCTGGACGAAATCCTGAAGGGGACGAACGCCCTGGACCGCCAGAAGGGCGCCATCGCACTCCTTCGGCAGTTGGCCGGCAAATCCTCGGGGATCGTGGCCACGCACGACCTGGAACTCACCAAACTGGAGCAGGAATTTCCGGACAGGATCATCAACCACCATTTCGACGGGTATATCGAGGGTGATAAGCTGCTCTTTGACTACCGGCTCAAAAAGGGGAAATGCGAGAGTTTCAACGCCCTGATTCTTATGCGCAAGATCGGTATCGATATCTAGGGGACTATCCAGCCTGCATTATTCATAAACCGGACGGCATATAGGGGGCGGCCGGAATGGACTCGCTCCCGAAGTCCCGTTATGGTCGCTTCGTCCATCCCGGCCGCCCCCCGGGTGGGCATGAGGATTCCAGCCTTTTTAGGCGAGATTTTAAAATAATGCAAGCGAGGGAAATTCCGCGTTTTGGAATAAAGCAGATTTCGACGTGTCTATATAAAGAAAATCGAGCATGCTATGGAAAAAGAGATCGTCGCCCGCGGGCCGGGAGTCTTTGATGAGCTCTTGAGCTACTCCAACATCGTCTTCCGCATCTGCCTCGGCTTCTCCGCGAACCCTCATGTGGCCGAGGAGCTTTATCAGGAAGTCTACTTGAAAGCATGGAGCGACCTCGGTTCGTTAAGGAACAAGGATTCCGCCAAACCGTGGCTTCTGAAAATCGCCAGGAACACCAGCCTGAATCACCTGCGCAAAAAGCGCTCGGATGGGCGGCTTTATTCAGAAGGCGAGTTTCCCCTCGTCGAGCGAAACACGCCCGAAGCGGTCGTCCTCCGGAAGGAACGGCACCAAATTCTGAAAGACGCCGTGCGGCGGCTGCCGAAAAAATACCGGGTGGTGTTCGTCCTGAGGGAATACGGGCAGCTTTCTTACGAGGAAATCGCTGGAACGCTGGGCGTCAAGACGGGGACGGTCATGTCACGGCTCAACCGGGCCCGCCGGGCGATCACGGACCGGCTCAAGGAGAAAGGCTATGGAACGCAAGACGCTGGAAAATGAATGGGATGAAATCGGACGCATCGTCCGGGAGGAGCTGGAAGCGGCCTCCCGCCTTGTCCCCGAAGAATCCCGGAAGGCGCATCTCAGGGCCCGGATCGCGGCTGAAAGCCCGAAGCGGCGAAAACGCGGGGCTTGGTTCCTGAAACCCGTCCCCGTTCTAACGGCATCTCTGATTCTCGTTGCCGTCGCGGTCGTCATGCGGAGTCTCTGGCTTGTTCCCAAACAGGTTATCAGCCTGCCGGACGCCGTTATAAAATTTCTTCAGGCCAGTCCTGGAATCCGGTCAGTCATAAAGGAACAAGGAGGCGAACAGCGTCCCGAAAATCTGCCGGGGGATTCCGAAGGATTCGGCTCCGTGTTTGAACGTTTGTTCAGCGCCGGGCCTTCGTCCAAGACACGGGAAACGACAACGCTGTCTCTCACCGCACCGAGAGCTCCCGAAGTTCCCCTCAGTCTTGAAGAAACCATCCGGATTCTATTCTTCGACCGCAGCCTGGAAAAATGTCTTAGGGAATTTTCAAAAAAATCTCAGGAGGGATGACATGATCCGAAAAACCATGATTATCGTTTTTCTGCTATCCTTCAGCCTCGGACTGACGGCCCAAGGTAAGGAGGGAACGGCCCTTCTCGACAGGCTGAACCTGATGTTCAAAGACCTGGCGGAAAAAGGCTCGGGCGGGGAAGCCGCTGTAGTTCCGGGACTCCAGGCCTTATTGGCGGACGCCAAAAAAGCCAAGGAGGAGAACCGGATCGATGCCGTATTTTTCCGAAGATACCGCCGGATCCTTATGGTGCTCCGGCTGATGGTGTTGGAGGATAAACAAGGGATCTTATCCCCGCTCATCGAAAGAGAGCTCGGAGACTTCGTAGAAGACGTGAAAGGCGAGCGCATCGAGATGTCCGGGGAAAAGGCCATCGGCGCCGTCGCGGGCTCTGTGGCCGTCGAAATACTGGACCTCCATCTTTACCCCGAAAGATTGAAGGCTCGGGAAAAGCTCTTGAAGGAATTCGAGAAGAAGTATGGGGTGAAAAAGTGAAAAAAGTCCTCGCCGCAGCGGCCGCAATAATCTTTCTGGCCGCATGTACTGCGTCCAGGAAAAAGAGAGCGGGTACAAGGTTTTCAAGGTCTACCGGATGACCTGGAAATAAAAGAGGGAACGGTTCCCGGCGAGCTTCGAGCGCGCTTGATCCCATGAAACGCGGCCACCCCGGAGAACCGCCATCTCTTCCGCCTGTTGCCCCGGAGAGAATCCTTTTCCTGGCTAAGCCGGCGGCGTCGGCGCAACCGCCTCTTTCTCCTTCTTCGCCTCCATCTCCAGGGTCCGGATCTGCCAGATCCAAACCGCCAGGATAAGCAGCGCGGAAAGAACGCGCAGGACCGGGTTGAATGTCAACACGTTGTACAGTCCGTGGACCAAGGCGGCCAGGAACAATCCTCTGAGCGCAGCGGGCAGGAGCGGCTGTTTCCGGATCACGGCCTTCCCGATGAGATACCCCCAGAGCGAAGCAAAAACGGTGTGCGTCAGGGGCGAAGCGAACGCCCGGCCGACAAGCGCCCATCCCTTCATCGTGGGAAGAAAGCCCACATTCTCGAACGAAGCGAACCCGACGGCTAAGATAGAAGCATAGATGATGCCGTCGATTTTCTCATTAAACGCCTTGAACCTGCGGACGAGGACGAGAAACGGCAGCATCTTGAAGGCCTCCTCGACCAGGCCGACGCCGCCGATGGAATAGAGCACGAAGTCGAGCCTCGAGCCCTGGGCCAAAACGGTCATGAAATTCGCCGGGATTCCGAAAGACGGCTGGATCTCATAAAACGCCCAGCACAAGAATCCGGCCAGGACTCCCAACAGATACGTTTCGATGAGCCTGGTCACCGGCTCAGGACGCAATCGGTCCTTGTAATAAAAGTAGGAGATCCAGAAGACCGCCGGCGCGATGATGGCAGCGAATAAGAAAATGACGATCATAGGAACATTCTCCAAATTGATGTCCCTGGTTCAGAAAAGAGAGATCTCGATTTTTTTAAATTATTCATAATAATCAGGATGCGAAATCAAGGGTGTCCCTTTGGGGAGCGTCCCCTAATAGCCGAGACTCTTGGCCAGGCGGTCGTATTCCTGCCGGATTTCATATGGAATGTGCCGGCCGAACCGGCCCAGGAAATTCCGGATGTCCTGAAGCTCCGCTTTCCATTCCGGCGGCTTGACCTCGAACAGCTTATCCAATTTATCTTTCGGGATGTTCAGGCCGGAGACCGACAGATCCTTGATTTCCGGCACCAGCCCCATGGGAGTCTCGCGCGCGCCGACGCGGCCGTTCACCCGGTCCACGATCCACTTGATGACCCGGGCGTTCTCGCCGAACCCCGGCCAGATGAACTTCCCATCATCGTCCACCCGGAACCAGTTCACCGAATAGATCCGCGGCGGCCGGGTTAGGAGCCGGCCCATGTTGATCCAGTGCCGGAAATAATCGCCCATGTTGTAGCCGCAGAATGGCAGCATGGCGAACGGGTCGCGCCTCAGGACGCCGACCTTTCCGGCCGCAGCGGCCGTCGTCTCGGACCCCATCCGGGCGCCCATAAAGACACCCTGCGGCCAGACGGCGGCTTCGGCGATGAGCGGGATGAGGTGCGACCGCCGGCCCCCGAAAATCATGGCCGAGATGGGCACGCCTTGGGGGTTGTCGTATTCTTTGGACAGCACGGGACAACTATAGATGGACACTGTAAAGCGCGAATTCGGGTGCGCCCCCTTCGTCCCACCCGCCGGGTCCCAGGGCTTGCCTTGCCAGTCGACGATGTTCTTGCTCTCCGGGAGGTCCAGGCCTTCCCACCATGGTTCGTTCCGGTCCTTGTCCAGGGCCGTGTTGGTGAAGATGGTCGGATAGACTTTAGCGGCCTTCAGCGTGCGGATCATGTTGGGGTTCGTTTTCATGGACGTCCCCGGTGCGACACCGAAGAAACCCGATTCGGGGTTGATGGCGTAAAGCCGGCCGTCCGGTCCGATGTTCAGCCAGGCGATGTCGTCGCCGACGGTCCAGACCTTGTACTCGGGGAGGGCCGACTCCATCATGGCCAGGTTGGTCTTGCCGCAGGCCGAGGGCATGGCGGCCGTCATGTAGGTGACGTTGCCCTTGATGTCCTCGACGCCGATGATGACCATATGCTCGGCCAGCCAGCCGTACTTAAACCCCTGCCACGAGGCGATGCGCAGCGAGAAGCACTTCTTGCCCAGGAGGGCGTTCCCTCCGTAGCCCGATCCGATGCTCCAGACGAAGTTTTCCTCGGGAAAGTGCATGATGTAGCGCTTGTTGGGATCGAAATCGCCCACCGAGTGGAGTCCGCGCACGAAGTTCTCGCCGCCGCCGATCTTCTCAACGACCCGGCGGCCCATGCGGGTCATGATCCGCATGCTGATGGCCACATAAGAGACGTCGGTGATCTGGACGCAGGCCTTGGCGTAGGGCGAGTCGGGATGGCCCATCATATAGGGAAGCACGTACATGGTCTTGCCCTGCATGCACCCCTTGGTGAGCCGGGTCATCAGCGCCTTGGCTTCCTTGGGCTCCATCCAGTTGTTGTTGGGGCCCGAGGCCTCCTTTTCCGGCTGGCAGACAAATGTCAGGTGCTCGGTCCGGGCCACGTCGGTCGAGTGACTGCGGTGGAGGTAGGCATTGCGCCAGGTCTTCGGATTGAGTTCGTAGAAGATGTCGTTCAGACCGATCCGCTCTTCCTTCATCCCCATCTCAATGAGCTTGCGGGCCTCGCCCTCGGAGCCGTCGCACCAGTAGATGTGCTTGGGTTGGGTGAGCCGGGCCACTTCATCAACCCATTTTTCAAGCGGGGTCCCCATATTTCAATCCCTACGATACCGGCGATTTTTCATGAGTTAAGGCCCAAAATGATAACACAGCCGCAGTATTTTTTCAAAAAAGACCGGGAAAGGAACTCGCCGTCCTGGTGAGAATGCGTAAAAGCTGAAAGGGTCGCCGGTCTTCCCGAAACGAACCGGAGCGTTTAGTCGCGGCCTTCGAAAATCATCGCGATTTCTCAAAAGAATAAATTCATTTTTGGGTTTATTCCTTTTATAATAAGTCTCTCTCCCATGAAAGAAGACTATATTTTCCTGACCCGCTGCCCCGCCTGCTCCAGCCCCGGCATCTTGCCATATAAAAAGGGGACCATCCCCTACACCGGGCTCAGCGAGGAACAGATCAAGATCACGGACAGCCAATACGGTAAAACCTGGGACATGAGCTTCTGCCGGGTTTGCGGTCATATCTTCGCCAACCCCTGCCCCAAACCGGAGTTCATCTTCCACCTCTACAGCCGCGTCGAAGACCCCCTCTACTCCGAGGAAGCCGAAGGCCGGGCAAAAAATTTCATCAGGATTCTGCGTTATCTCGCCAAAGTGATGCCCAAAAAGGGCCGGCTCTTCGATGTCGGAGCGGCGACCGGGATCCTCCTCGACGAAGCTCGGCGGCGGGACTGGGACGTCGCCGGCATCGAGCCCAGCACCTGGGCGGTCAGGACCGCTCAAGACCGATACGGACTTTCCATCCTCCAAGGATATTTCGAAGCGGCCGAGATCGGGAAAAAAACTTACGACGCCGTAACCATGGTCGACATCATCGAGCATACGCCCCTTCCTTATAAGGCGCTGGCCAAGGCCCGCGATATTCTCAAGCCTTCCGGCGTCCTCTGCATCGTAACACCCGACATCCACAGCCCGGCGGCCCGGCTGGCCGGCGAGCGCTGGTGGCATTACCGGCCCGGCCACCTCGCGTTTTTTTCCCGACGATCCCTGGACACGATCCTCAAGAGGGCCGGTTTCAAGATTTTCAAGAATCGGAAATACGCCTGGACATTCAGCGCTCATTATCTCTTTTCCCGCAAACCGTCGCTTGCCGGTCTCCTCAAGAACAAGCGCCTGGCTTCTTTTTTGAAGCGAATTCCGATAAAATTGGCGCTCGGCGATTCTTTTGAGATTTATGCCCGGAAGGACGAAAGGGGATGACAGTTTACCTCAAAGCCATGCGGCTGGGACGATGGCCGAGGAGCGCCGCCATCTTCATCGGCAGCGCCGCCTACTTTTTCCTCAACCGCAGCGCCCTGGCCGGTTCCACGGCGAAGGATCTGGCTTTTCGCCTGGCGCTTTCGTTTTTCCTGACCTGGGCCATTTCCACGGCCAATTACGTCATCAATGAAATCGTGGATGCGCCCTACGATATCCACCACCCGACCAAGCGCTTCCGGCCGTTTCCCAGCGGCCAGATCCGGATCTTTCCCTTCGCCGGGCTCGGCGTCCTGCTCACACTCGCCGGGCTCGTTCCCGCCTGGCTCGCCTTTTCCCGGCCGTTCTTTTTCTCGCTCCTTTCACTTTTGGCCGCGGGCTTCATTTACAACGTCAAGCCCATCAGGACAAAGGACATCCCCTTTTTGGACGCCGTTTCCGAATCGGCCAACAATCCCATCCGCTTCCTCATAGGCTGGTACGCCTGCGCGCCCGCCGGGCTTTTCCCGCCTCTAAGCCTGCTTTGCTCTTGGTGGGCCTTCGGAAATTTCCTCATGGTAGCCAAGAGGCTCTCAGAATTCCGTCTGTTGAAGGAAAAAGCGCAGGACTACCGGATCTCGCACAAGGTGTATTCGACCGGCTCGCTGCTGGCCGGCATGACGGCCAGCGCCGCAGCATTTTTCCTGACCTATTTTTATTTCGCCATCCGCCACAATCTGCGGCCATTCCTTTATCTTTCGCCCTTCCTGCTCATTTTCTTCATATTCCTTTTCCGCAAGACCCACAAAGAAAAAGAGGTCATGGAGGAACCCGAGCTCCTCCTCAAGCAACCCTTGTTTGCCGTCTATACCCTCGCCCTGCTGTTGCTTTTCTTACTATTATATTTTCTATAGCCGCGTGTTTTGGATTCCATCCCCCGAGGCCTTTTGTTGTCACGCCTTCCCCACTTATGATAAATTGGCATCGACTGAACGGGCGGGAGCCGGCAGGCGCCGGCCGCCTTCCGAGAGAGGTGATAGGATGGACATCCTGGGCGTAGCTCTGAAACTCTTGCTGGCCATCGGACTGGGCGGGCTTGTCGGGCTGGAGCGGGAAGCCAGTCAGAAGCCCGCCGGACTGCGGACCAACACCCTGATCTGCGTCAGCGCGACCATGGTGATGGCCCTTTCCCAAATCATGCTGCAGGGGAAAGCCGGGACGGCGGACGCACTGCGCATCGCGGCCGGAGTGATCACCGGCATCGGCTTCATCGGCGCGGGAACCATCATCCAGGCCCGCGGCCACGTGCACGGGCTGACCACCGCCTCGACGCTCTGGGCCGTGGCCTGTTTGGGCCTGGTTATCGGAGCAGGCTATTACATCCTGGCGGCCGTCTTCACCGCCATGATCCTCGTGACGCTCATCTTCTTGGCAAAGGTGGAGACGTTCTACATCAAGAAATATATCTGCCATTATCACTTGAAAACCGCGCTCGACCCGGCCGTTCTAGCCAACCTGAAAAAACTGACGCTCCACCTGAGTATCCGGATGGGAAACTTCAACCTGAAGAGAGAAAAGGACCATCAACTCGTGGCCTTCACCCTCGCCTGCCCGGAAACCAAGGAGGAGCAATTCCAGGAGAGCCTGATGGCGCTCGACGGCATCTTGGAGATGAAAATTGACTAAGACTAGAATCCTGTTGGCCTCCTCCAACCCCGGAAAGGCACGGGAGATTAAGGCCTATTTCGCCGGTCTGCCGGTCCTGATTCTTTCTCTCGACTCCATACATCCCCAGACACTCTTTCCCGAGACCGCCGGAACGTTCCGCGAGAACGCGCGCGGCAAGAGCCTTTTCTACAGCCAATATACGGGCGGCCTCACCCTGGCCGAGGATTCGGGGCTGGAAATCGAGAATCTCGGCGGAGCGCCCGGCGTCATCTCGGCGCGTTTCTCGGGCCCGGACGCCACGGACGAAAAGAACATCCGCAAGGTCCTGAGGCTGCTCAAAAACGTTCCCTTGGCGAAGAGGCGGGCCCGCTTTGTCTCGCACCTCGTCCTTTCGCGCAAAGGCCGGATTATCAAGGAGACGCGCGGCGCGGTCGGCGGATTCATCGCCCTGAAAAAAACTGGGGCCGGCGGATTCGGCTACGACCCGGTTTTCTATTACCCACCCTTCCGGAAAACGTTCGCCGAGCTCCCGGCCGACAAGAAGAACGCGGTCAGTCACCGCGGCCGGGCCTTGCGGAAGATGAAGGAATTTTTAGAAGATTATCTCACGCGATAAACTTAACCTGCATTATTCACAAACCTGGTTCCATATGGGGGGAAGGCTGGAATGGACTCGCTCCCGAAGTCCCGACATGGTCGCTTCATCCATTCCGGCCTTCCCCCTTGAAGCATTCATTGATTCCGTCTCTCCAACTTAAAATTTATGAATAATGCAGGTTAGAGCGAGGGGAAGAGTTAATCATTGTTGTCGGTGATTGTCGGTTTCTGTAAACACCGCTTCACGATTTTGTTCGTAAGATTTTTGTAGCTCATTGATTTATAAAGAGGTTGTCCGACATCTCGTTTTGGCCTCCGTTTTGCATAAGTAAAGGCGAAAGGAGGTCTCATGAAAAATCTGGCTTTGCGCGGATTGGTTTTAGGGGCTGTCTTCAGCCTGCTCTTCTCTCCGCTCTTCGCCCTGCAGGCGGGGTCCAAGCCGGGGACGGAAAAGATCAACATCAACTCGGCATCTTTGGATGACCTGCAGAAGCTCCCCCGCATCGGGCCCAAGATCGCCCAGCGCATCCTCGACTACAGGAAGGCGAACGGTAATTTCAAGAAGATCGAGGAACTGATGAAGGTCAAGGGCATCGCAGAGAAGCTTTTCAACCAGATCAAGGACATGATCACGGTGGGCGCCGAATCGCAGCTGAAGTGAGCGTGTTGAGGGGACGGGTCTCCCCCCGTCCCCTCTCCCTGTCATTGCGATTCGCTTTTACGACCCGGCGATGTCATCCGCCGGTCATTGGGAGGAGTTTCGCTCTTGCAAAACGACGAAGCCATCCCAAAATGTAGTGCTGCATCATGAGATTGCTTCGGTTCACCCGCAAAGACATGGGATAGGCATGCGACTTATAGTTATGACCGCGGATGGCTTTTTTTATAAACGTCGATGAGCTGCCGCAGGTTCAGATGGGTGTATTTCTGGGTTGTGGCCAGGCTCTCATGGCCCAGGAGCTCCTGGATGACCCTCAAGTCGGCACCGCGGCTCAAAAGGTGTGAGGCAAACGAGTGGCGGAGGGAGTGCGGGCTGATCTTCCGACGCACGGCCGTCATGCGGATGTATTTGGCCACCGTCCGCTCGACCGACCGGGCCGTCAGCCGCTCGCCGGCGCAGTTGAGGAAGAGCGCCGTCTCACTCAACCGGTCCTTAAGGATGAACGGCCGGCTGCCGAGGTAGATCGCCAGGCTCTGTTCGGCTTTCCTGCCGAACGGAACCAGCCGCTCTTTTTTTCCTTTTCCCCTGACCCGGATCAGCCTTTCGCCGAAGTTGACGTCCTCCAGGTTGATGCCCACCAGCTCGCTGACCCGGATGCCGGTGGCGTAAAGGAGTTCGAGTATTGCCTTGTCCCGCCGGTCGAGCGGCTTGTCCGAGGAAGGAAAGTTCAGGAACTCGGCCATCTCATCTTCGGAGAGGAAAGAGGGCACGTGCCGCTCCTGCTTGGGAGTGGCGACCACCTTGGCCGCGTTGTCTTCCACCCAGCCCTTCCTCAGGCAGAACTGAAAAAAAGACCGGACCGCGGCCAGCTTCCGGGCCAGGCTGGATTTCTTCAGGCCGCGCTCGTGGAGATGGGCCAGGAAGGCGCGGACAGCGACATTGTCGATCTTCCGGAGTCTCGTCTCCCGCTCCTCCAGGAAAACGGCCAGCTGGCTGAGGTCGCTGCGGTAGGCGGAGATGGTGTGGGCCGAGGCGTTCCTCTCGTAGCGCAGATGATTAAGGAACTGCTCCAGCTCTTTCTTCATAACGCCTCGCATTCGGGCTCAAGGGACGCCGCGGGCATCAGGACGCCGGCGTGGAGCTTTCCGGGGCCAGCGGGGCTGGTGGCGTCCCGCCGCTCGTCATCTCCTTGAAATCGCAGTTTTTATTCGAGCAATACTGATAGGATTCGCCTTTTGGCCTTTCCTTCTTCAGGACGATCTTCCGTCCGCACTTCGGGCAGGGACGTTCGACGGGTTCGTCCCAGGTGGCGAACCGGCACTTGGGGAACCGGCTGCAGCCGTAGAAAACTTTCCCCCTCCGGGTTTTCCTGCGGACGAGGGTTCCGCCGCAGTCTTCGGGACAGACGATGCCCGTATCCGTTTTCTCCTTCTTGATATACTTGCAGGCCGGATAGTTCGAGCAGGCGATGAAGCCCCCGAATTTTCCATAGCGTATAACGAGCGGCTCTCCGCAGGTCGGGCACTTCTCATCGAGCGTCTTGACTTCTTTCTTGACCATGCTTTCCTTGAAATCGCATTCCGGATATCCCGAGCAGGCCTTGAAGCGGCCGAATCGTCCGCTCTTGATGACCAGCGGCTTGCCGCACTTCGGGCAGATCCCCTCGGTCGGGATCCCCGTCGCCTTGACTCCTTCAGTCAGCATGCCGCGCTTCAGGTCCTGGTCCAAGAGGGTGTAATAGTTCCTCAGGGAATCGAGCCAGCCCTTTTTCCCCTCTCCGATCTTGTCTAGTTCCTCCTCCATGAGCGCCGTGAATTTGTAGTCCATCAAGTCGGCGAACTGCTTGACCATGAAAGCCGTAACGAACATCCCCAGGTCGGTGGGGATGAACTTTCCCTTGTCCTTGACGACATAGACCCGGTCCTGGAGCGTGGAAATGATGGGCGCGTAGGTGGAGGGCCGGCCAATGCCCTTGGCCTCGAGTTCCTTGACCAGCGTGCCTTCGGTGTAACGAGGCGGCGGTTGAGTAAAATTTTGCTTGGGCGCAAGCTCCAGGAGGCGGAGCGTCTCGCCTTTCCGGGCCTTGGGAAGAAGAGTCGTCTCCTTTGCCGCGTCCTCGCCGTTCGCGCCGTTCTCGCCGTTCTCGGCCGCGACGGCGAAAGTCCTGGTGAGCGCCAGGAAGCCGGGGAACCTGATGACCTCGCCCTTGGCCTTGAACTGGCACCTGGCGGCCCGGATGTCGAATTCGGTCTCCTCGATCAGGGCCGAACTCATCTGGGAGGCGATGAACCTATTCCAGATCAGCCGGTAGAGGTCGTATTCCTCTTTCTTGAGGTAGGGCCGGACCGCATCGGGCGTGAGCTCGGGCAAAGTCGGCCGGACGGCCTCGTGGGCGTCCTGGGCTTGGTTCTTGTTGGCAAAGAAGTGCGGCTTGGCCGGCAGGTAATCGCGGGAAAAGTTCGCCTCGATGTATTTCCGGGCCCAGACTGCGGCCTCATTCGAAATACGGACCGAGTCGGTCCTCATGTAGGTGATCAACCCCGTCGGCCCCCGGTCGCCGAGGGATAACCCTTCGTAAAGCCTCTGGGCGACCGACATGGTTTTCTTCACCGGGAAGCGGAGGAATCGGAAACCGTCCTGCTGGAGGGTGGAGGTGATGTAGGGCGGGGCGGGGGACTTCCGCTTCTCCCGGACCTTGATATCATCGAGAACGAAAGGCGCAGCGCGTAGTTCCTCAACGATCCCTGCGGCCTTGGTTCCGTCCGGGACCTTGGCCTTCTTGCCGTCGATCTTGACCAGCGATGCCTTGAACGGCGGCGGCTCGGCCGCACCCAGGAGCGCGGCGATGGACCAGTATTCCTCGGAAACGAAAGCCTTGATCTCCTTCTCGCGCTCGCAGATCAACCTCAGGGCCACGGACTGTACCCGGCCGGCGCTCAGCCCCCGGGCGATCTTCTTCCAGAGGAGCGGGCTGATGAGATACCCGACCAGCCGGTCCAGGATGCGCCGCGTCTGCTGAGCGTCGATCATGTACCGGTCGAGCGGCCCGCAGTGCCGGAACGCCTCTTCCACACCATGCTTGGTGATTTCGTGGAGGAGGACGCGGCAGATCTTGGCGTTCGAGGGCTCGAGGATAGCGCTCAGGTGCCAGCAGATGGCCTCCCCCTCACGGTCAGGATCGGCGGCGAGGATGACTTCCTTCGCCTCTTTGGCCGCCTTCTGCAGCTCGGCCACGACCTTCTTCCGCTCCGGAATGACGACGTAACGGGCCGCGAAGTCATTCTCCACATCCACGCCCAGCTGGCTCTTGGGCAGGTCGCGGACATGGCCCATCGAGGCCTTAACCACGTATCCCGGCCCCAGGTAGCGGTTGATGGTCTTGGCTTTGGCCGGGGATTCAACGATGACCAGGGACTTCTCCATTCAAATTCTCCTCAGATAGTACTTGCCGGGACTCTGGAAAACCAACCCTTTGAGTTCGAGGTTGAGCAGAATCGCCAGGATCTCGGAAACCGTGTATTCGGTCCTCTCCACCAATTCATCGACGTGGGTGAGCGACTCAGTGTCGAGGCGGTTATAGACATCTTGTTCTTCGGGGCTCAGGTCCGGCGCCCTTCTTCCGGACTCTCCGGCCCGGTCCAGGAGGCCTTCTCGAACGGGGGAGGGAAGCTCCTCAGCCACGTCCTCCCAGGTCTCGACGAGCTTGGCTCCCTCTTTTATCAGCCGGTGCACACCCCGGCTGAGCAGCGAAGCCACGCTTCCGGGCACGGCCATAACCTCCCGGTCCTGTTCCAGGGCCAGCCGGGCCGAGATCAGCGAACCGCTCCGTTCGGCGGCCTCGACCACCACCAGGCCCAGCGACAAGCCGCTGATCAGGCGGTTGCGCTGGGGGAAATGATGGGCCAACGGCTCGGCGTCCAGGGGAAACTCGGAGACAACGGCGCCGTTTTCCATGATTCTCTCAAAGAGGCGGCGGTTCTCCCTGGGATAAATCCTCGCCAGGCCCGATCCCAGGACCGCCACGGTTTTCCCTTTTTCCAGGGCACCCCAGTGGGCAGCAGAGTCGATCCCGCGGGCCAGGCCGCTGATTACGACCAGGCCGCGGCCGGCCAGGTCCGCGGCCAGCTTCTCCGCCATAGTCTTCCCGTAAGGCGAGGGATTGCGGGTTCCGACTACGGCCACGGCCGGCTCTCGGAGCGCTTCGGTCTGCCCCGCACAGTAAAGGACAAACGGCGGATCATAGATCTCCCTGAGCTGAGCGGGGTAGGCCTCATCCTCCAGCGTGAGGAGCTCGTATCCGTAGCTTTCCATGCGTTCCATTTCTCTCTTGGCCTGTTTCATCAATTTCGGGGAAACGATACCCCGCGCCGCTTCTCCGTCCAGCCCGCGTGCCGTAAGCTCGTCCGCCGGCAGGCAGAAGACATCGAGCGGCGATGTGAAATTCTTCCGCAGCCGCCGGGACAGTTTCCCGTCATCCGCCGCCAGGAGGTTAAGCGCCAACCAGAGAGTGCGCCTGTCGCCTTCGGCGGTACGATGGTCGCTACGGGAACGGGAACCGGCCCCTGTGAACCTAAAGAATATAGCCTTTCTCACGTCTAAAGTAAATACGGGGCGACATCAGAAGGCATCCTCATTTCCTTGGAGAGGTTGGAAAGCTCTGATGCTTTCATGTCTTCCCGCAGATAATGAAGACGAACGGGCGGGTCGTTTTCGCTCACTCTCAGCGGCCGAAAAAGAGCGCGCCATGGGTGAAAAAAGTGCCAGCTACGGCGCCGGTCATGAGCCCGGCCAGGGTGGCCGCGAGAAGCGCCCGGAACCCGAGCCGGGAGAGGTCGCGAAGCCGCGAAGGGGCCAGGGCGCCGATGCCGCCGACGAAGATGGCCAGCGAGGCGACATGGGCGAACCCGCACAGGGAATATGCGGCGATGATGGCCGAGCGCGAATGGAGCAAAGCGTTCTGGCTGAGGAGTTGGGCGAGGTTCTGGTAACCCGCAACCTCGGTCGCCACCGTTCGCATACCGATGACCCCGGCGATGGATAGAGCGTCCGCCGGCGGGACGCCGATGACCAGGGTGAAGGGATAGAAAATGTAGCCCAGGACAGCCTTGAATGACCAGTCGAAATGCAGCCCGAACCAGTTATTGAGATATCCACCAGCCCAGCCCAGGCCCAGGTCGAGCAGGGCCAGGATGCCCAGGAAAGCCAGGAGCAGGGTGACGATCCCGCCCAGGAGCTGGAGCCCGCTGCGGGCGCCGTTCATGATGGCCAGAATGATGTTGTCCTCGCGCTCATAGTGGGGCGCGATATCAAGGCCCATTGTCTCGGGCTTCCCGGTTTCGGGCATGAGGAGCTTGGACATGACCAGGCCGGCCGGCGCGGAGAGGAAAGATGCGGAAACGAGGTGGCCGGCGATGGTCGGGATCTTGCTCTGGAGCAGGAAGACATAGAGGGCCAGGGTGGTCGAGGCGATGCTGGCCATCCCGGCCGTCAGGATGGTGGTCAGCTCGGACATCGTCATCCGCTCGAGGTGCGGCCGGACGACCAGCGAAGACTCGACGCCGACAAAGATCTCGCTCGAGACGCAGAGCGACTCGGCGCCGCTGATCCGCATCAGCTTTGTGAAAACTCGGGCGAAGAGCCGCACCAGAAAGGGCATGACCCGGAGATGATAGAGGGCCGCGATGACCGCGGCGAAAAAAATGATGGTGGGAAGCGCCTGAAAAGCGAGGAAGTAGCCCAGCGATGTCTCGCCCGCCTCGTTGGTCGCGCCGGGCGGAAGGGCCAGGCGGCCGAACAGGAACCTGGTGCCGGCCGTGGCGCTGTCCAGGATCCTGACAACGGCGTCGTTGATAAAGAGGAAAAATTTCGTTCCGGCCGGCACGCGGAAGATGAAGCCGCCGATGAGGAGCTGGAGGCCGATCCCCCAGCCGACCACCCGCCAGTTCACGACGCGTCGGTGGGCCGACAGAAGCCAAGCGAAGCCGGCCAGGACGAAAATGCCCGCGAAGCTCACCAGGTTGTAAGCGGTCATAGCTTACTTGATGACATCTTTATACTTGACGAAGAGTTCCTTGAGCTGCTGTTTAGTGGCGATATAACCGCTGGTGTAGAGCGATATGGCCGTCCGCACGGGATCATTGGACTTGATGAGAACGTACTCCCTCAACGTACCCGAGCGGCCGTCGGTGGGGATGCGGATTTCGATCTCGGCTTCTTTGCCCGCGGCGATCTTGAGCGGAGAGGACGCGGGCTTTCCCTTCAGGAAGTAGGAGGCGTTACGGTGGGAAAACTCGACGCGCAGTTCCTGCTCGCCCTTGTTCATGACTTTGAGATTGGCGATGAAATCCTCCCCCTCCAGGATCAAGCCGCCCTCATAATTATATTTGTCCAACTCGATCTTGGGTGAAGGCGGGATCTCGATATCGGCCGTGATCTCGAGCATCATGCGCGCCTGGACGGGATCGTTGGAGTCCACGTAAATCACTTTGCTGATCTGGCCGCCGTAGCCCTGGGAGTCGAGTTTGACCTCGATCTTGCCCTCTTTCCCCGGGGCGACTTTTTCGTCCGAGACAAGGGCGGCTGTACAGCCGCACGAGGTCAGGACCTTCTGGATGAGGAGGGGCGCGTCGCCCTCATTGGTGAAGACAAATTCGTAGGTCAGAACGGCGCCCTGCTTGATTTTCCCGAAACTGTGGGTGAGCTCCTTGAACTTGATCTTGGATTGATGGCCCTCTCCCCAGAGGATACTGAAACCCAGGATGACGACCAAAGCCGTGGCGAACGCCCGTTTCCCTCCGAAGCCCGTTCGTCTCATGTCATTCTCCTTTGTTATTCAATATATACCTAATATTTATCGTTGTGCAAGCGCTCCCGGTCTTATGGAAACATCTTTTCGTTCGCGCTTTTTCGCCTTGACATCGATCACCGGCGAAAGATATATTTTGTGTGAGGAGGATCAAATTTTTGAAGCTGCATTGATGTGTTATGCAAGCTAACGACAATTTTTTCGCCGGGCCGAGATTAGCCATAGGAGGGATTGCGGGGACCTCGTTGTAAAGAAAACGGAGTTCTGTCTTTCCCATGATTAAATATATGCTGCTCTTGCTCGTTCCCTCGGGAATTTCCCTGGGCATGACTCCGCTCGTTCGCCGTCTGGCCACGAAAAAGAACATTCTGGATCTCCCGTCGGAGAGGAAGGTCCATTCCAAGCCGACTCCACTCCTTGGCGGCGTCCCCATCTTCCTGGCTTTCAATCTGTCCCTCCTCATGGGCGTGCTTCTCGGAAACGAATATATCATCGGGTACCTGAAAAACCAGTGGATGGAGGTCTTTGTCGCGCAGATACTCATTCTGGCCCTGGGTATCTACGACGATGCCAAGAGGCTCAAGCCGCAGACCAAACTTTTTTTCCAGGTTCTGATTGGGCTCCTCATGGTCGCCTTCGGCTTCGATATCCATAGTATTGCGAGCCCCTTCAGCAACAAGATTATCCAGCTCGGACTATTTTCTATCCCTATCACGATTATCTGGCTGGTGGGTATCACAAACGCCCTGAACCTGGTCGACGGCCTGGATGGGCTGGCCGCGGGGACTTCGGTCA
>Ga0315288_10002367_pt1 | contig 24407 bp, 23 predicted proteins | sample YL17G11_20_MG_FD_203454 | JGI IMG/M metagenome (GOLD analysis project Ga0315288, IMG submission 203454) | Sediment microbial communities from Yellowstone Lake, YNP, Wyoming, USA - YL17G11_20 | ecosystem: Environmental > Aquatic > Freshwater > Lake > Sediment | place: USA: Wyoming | collected... | reverse complement strand
ACCGGAGTAGCCGAGCGTCTTCCCGTCTTCGACCACGTTCCCGACACGAATAGGGAACGTTCGGAGATTCATATACACGTCTCCGACCATCGAAGGCGGGATTGCCATATGATCCATATAGGACTGAACTGTGCAGTTACGGGATGTACATGAAGGATAGTGGGAGCCGTGGTCTATCGACAGAGCGTACCCCTGAGATCCTTCATGTAGCCAAGTATGTCCATTGCCGATTATTCCGTGGACGCGATCACGGAAAGTCATCGCGTCCAAAATCTCTACTTTCGTAATAAACTCGTCGGCTTCATATTTCGATAATCCGAGAATTTCACTTGCGACGGATTCTATTGAATGAGAGGAAGCAAGAAGCACATCTTGTTTCCTAAGGATTTTATCTGATATTGCGGTTGCTGTCCCCTGCATCGTCGAAGCGACATGTTTTGTAGAATCCGGTCCTTGATTCTCTCTCAGCTTATGCTCATCAGTGACTATGTTTGCTCGACCGTGAATAAATATATTCGGTTTATTGCAAGAAAGCCATTCAGAATAAACCTGCTTCCAGGAAAAACCCGAACCGGGGGAGACGAAAGCCTGGATCCCGAATCCCTTTTCCTTTTTCAGGAAACACGTAGTTGGGAGTGCCTTGGCTACGAACCTCTCTCCAAGATCGTTCTCAACGGTGTGTCCCGCGTTCGGATAATTGGAAGATGACGTGTATACGCAGTTGAAAAAATCGGCTAGGCGAGTAGAAACAGCCCCCTTGCCACTACTTCCCCAAGCTTGATCAAAGATAATGTTGAACTTCCCAGACTGCATTGATCCTCCAAATCTTATCTCAAACTACACTCACAAATATATCTTCGTGACAAAGAAAGCTATTAAAGAGGCTCTTTGTATCCGGACCGGCCCTTTTGCTTTTTTCTTTCCTCTTCTGCCACGAAGTAGGTCTCCGCTTCAACGAAAGAGATTCTACGAATTCCACGTAGAGCCAAGTCCTTCAGATCCTTCTTTTCTATGTATTTATAGATAGAATATTCGGGGTTATTTTGATGACTCAAAGCCGCCACGACTATCCCATTCTCATGTCTATCTATCTTTTCTGCTTCCTTCAGTCCCTTCAGTTTCCTTGTTTTATTTCTATTCATTCTTCTAATATTATTTATTGTGACCACTTCCGTGTTCGTTACATAGACGACTCGAATAGTCATATCCCGAGGAACTATCTTATTTAATTTAAGGTAAACCCTGGCTCCGTAGTCGGAGGCTTTTGCAAAAGCCTCCTGGAATGAGGTCGCCCTGATCAAAACGCTCTGAATTTCAAGTTCCTCATTAAAATAACACCTCCAGATCTTAGTATTTAGAGCTTCTCCCTCAACATCAGGACCCATAAAGCCCATTACTGTTTTCTCTTTATACGGTGGAAAAGCTAAATAGCTACACATATCGTAGATCTGATCGAATCTACTTTTCCCGATCTCTATTGCCGTATCCGGAACTTCGTCGAGTTTTTCGACTGGAAGTTTATATTTAATGATCATCTTGTAGAGATGATCGAACCAAATGTCTTTATCCGAGACATCCGAAAGTCTATGTAGTACTTGATCTATCTTCTTCCAAATATGTCTTGCTGTTTTATCTTTAAAAAGAATCTTCATTCTCTCGTCGGTTATTTTAGACATTCACCTACTTTACAGACCTCCAGACAATCATCTTCTGTCAAAGAGAAGGTATTTCGAAGTTCTTCTCTCCTCCGGACGTCTTCGAATAGCTATTCCTTTCTTCTAAAGCCACGAAAACCATCTTCTTCAAACAAAAGATACCTGCGTATTGATCTTCTTCACCTCCCTTCAAATAAACCCTCTTCTTTTATCCTACAATGTCTTCTTTTATCCTACACTATCCGATCCACATTAGTCGAGTGTATAGTATCTTCGCAAAGTGTCAAACTGGAGGACTTGATCCTCGTGAGGAAAATCGGGGCTTAGGTGATCCTCGACAATCCCCATTCCAGCAATGGACAGCAGTGGTCGGACTAGAAAGATCTGAATAAAAGAGACTACGGAACTTGAGGGAAGATCCTAAAAACCTCCCGTGTCGTGATTGGTTAACGGGGCAATCGATCGAAGTTTGATCTTTTAGTCATCCGCCACCTGGTCATTGAAAGAAAATAGAAAAGATCTTGAAAAATCTTTTGATTTTAAGAGATCTTAGATCCTAAAAAGATCTTCTTTTCTTTCTTCTTTTAGAATTTTCGAATTGAACCTTTTGCTAAAAAGAATCAATCCAAAGATTTGAAAAAAATGGAAACTACTGATCATCCAAAAGAAGATCCCTAAAAAACAAAAACACACTGAACATAAAAATTAGCAACAGCTAAAAAACCAAACCTAACATAAACAAACCCAACAAACCGAACATTAAGAACAGTAAAACTAAACCGAACATGAAAACCAATAAATTCAAAACTAACATTTTCAAAATCTGAAATCGCTGGAGTTGGGTGGAAATTTCTTAGTTTTCACTGCGGTAGAAGTTCGTTCATTGAAAATTGATGTATTGGAAATTAGATGGTTGTTTGTGTACGTTTGTGTATGGGTCCAGAGGGGAAGAAGGAAGATCAATGAACAATGAGTTTGACTCGAATGATTCTTTTTTCATCGAGGAAGTTCCTGATCTAGAAAATCAAAGAGGCTCAGGAACGCAGACGTATTTTGTTTTCTTAGATCTTCCTCAGCATTTGGAAATTCTTGCTGGGTACTTGCCTCTCATGGACGAGGGGACTGAAGTTGAGTTCGATCTGTCTATTAGAAACCCTAAAAATCCTTCTTTAACAAAGAAGATTCTTGGTTTCTATTATATAGATCGAAGGGTTCTGAATTGGAAAAACTCTTCGAAAAGGAAGTCTGGACTTATTCAGTATATTGAGTGGAAGAAAAAAGTAGACTAAATCACTGAATGATCGTTTATTATTCTAATAAAGAGAATTCTAATCGAATATTCAACAGCACGTTTCATTATGACAACAGTTTAGGTTGTCTTGGGATACCAAGACTTGGTGGTTTATCGATTAAAAAATGTCTATCTGACCATATACTTTCTTTTAAACCCAAAACTGGGTCTAGGAAAAGGGAGTGTTGAATTCAGATAAACCCTCACCCTTAGAAATATCTTCGGGTGGGTGAAGACTGTTCGATAGGGAAGTTGACTATCGACCTGTTACTTTGGAGATTTTCATGAAAACACGTCTAGCCGTCTTTATTGTTCTCGCACTAATTGCTTCGCTGTTCGCAGTAGAAGTGCGGGCCTCTCAGGACGTCCGAAATACTCTCTCTGCCTGGTGTGTCAATCAAATGGCAGCCTGGAGCCCTCCCGGCTCTTTTGCCGTTCCTGATGCCAAGGAGCTTCCAGAAGAGTCACTGGTTCGATATGATGAAATTGCCAAGGATGCGATAGATACTGTCTATGATTCAAAAGAATCCCCGATATTCAAGGGGAAGCACGCAAGAGCCCAAACTCTTGGTGTATTGCTATCGACATTGCATTCAGAGAGTACCTTCAGAAAAGATGTCGATTTCGGAATCGGAGATAAAGCTCGTGGTGATGGTGGAAGATCTTGGTGCCTCGCTCAGATCCGACTTTCCATTCCGAAAAAAGATGGGAAAACCAAAATCCGGATTCTGATCGACTCTCCTTTCTACGGCTACAACACGGATGGATCAGCAGGTTTGGGCGGCGAGGACCTCGTTCGTGACAGGAAAGCCTGTCTTCGGGTCGCTCTCCATATGATCCGGGGTTCTTTCTACGCTTGTTCTCGTTATCCTGTTGAGGCTCGGCTTTCCTCGTACGTTCGAAGAGATTGTATTCGTGGTCAAGAGATTTCACGATCACGAATGAAACGTGTTTCTAAATGGTTCAAGCATAACCCTCCTCCGTTTGAGGATCTGGAAGTTCTAGGAGCCATGGAACCTACATCTCCTGACACGCTCGCTCTTGCTAATTAGACTGCCACAACTTTTGCGTTGCGCATCCTGGTCAAGCTGTGCTAGTGTCTGCGTCCTCGTTCGGTTCGGACTGTTGGGGAACTAACCGAACGAGTCGCTGTAGCAGCCAGCGATGGGGGGCACAACATGATCCATTACTCTGATGGTCTAAAAGTCGTCATACCTACTGAACAGCAGTTCATTAACCAATTCTATAATTGGACTTATAAAGAAGTTGCAAGACATTTTAAGTCGCGTAAAGAACGCATTCCTGAGGTCGTTCAGGATATCATGATTCGTTTTCTTGGGAAAAATTTCATTGGTCGATGGTTTTATCGCCATCTGACTGATGAAATGGTCACTCGTGACCAGGCGGAACGAATCCTAGGCGGAACGCTTCTCATCTTTTTGGATCCGAAGCTCATTGCCCCCGTCCATGGTAAGCGATCTGATGTGAAGTCCCTTTGGCGTATTTCTGATGTTCTGAAATTCGCCCGATTCGACTTCGACCGTTTCTATTATTCGATTCAGAATCATACTCTCGACTCGGATCGCTTTTTGAAGCTTCTTGGTTATGAAGCTGGGCAGTACCAGTCTCTTCAATCTTTGTGGCGTCAAGGAAAGATTCGCCCCTCTGAATTGACTGAACATATGTGCACTGGCAAGAAATGTTTGCAGTGCAAAGCAGGTCTATCGATTCTTCGAAATCGGGGCTTGTCTCTTGCGGACGATTGGAATAAACCAGACCTCAATCATTCCATCAAACGTCTTCGATGGAATGATAGCCAGTTAGCCCCCTATCTCAGGAATTGGAAGAACCAGAATCGCGTTTTTGCCGTTCCGGAATTCATTGTCCGATTGGAGACTAATCCTGGAATCCAGGCTGGTCTTTTGAAGTATACGAAAATCCTCATCAATAATGAGGTAAATAACTGCTTCAAACGTATGGCCCGTGGCGAAGACATGTCTACCACAGTTTTCAACAAGGGTGTTTCGTTCGGTTATTCAACCAGCGAAACCATTGTATATGAGAATGAGAACGACTCGGATAGAGTTGAGACCGTTTTTATGGATACACAGTCATTGAATGATTTCACTCGTTTCGAAAACCTATATGACGCGACCAAAATAGCCAACCTTTCCGAACTCTCACCCGACGAGATCCACATTCTGTCGGAGATCGATATGGGTGATTCTTCGGCTCGTGAAGTATCGAACGCTTCCGGCGTTCCTTTCGCAAAGGTGCACCGTATGCGTAATGCGGCGCTTCATAAATCTAAGAAGTTTATTTCTGATGCATCGATTTTCGATCGTCTGATTGATGATGTTTGTCGAAAATTCGACTGCACCGCAGCCGATGTCTTCTCCAAGGTTCGTTTCGGGAAGCCTGTCCTTGCGAGGGCTGAACTTTTCCATTCTTTACATCTAGCTGGGATTCCTATCCAGGATATAGCCAGGGTGTATGGATTTGAAGAGAATCGGGTATCCGACGCTATTGAGATTCGTTCAAAGTCATCTCCCCCACCACCTCTTTTTGCTTGATGACTTTTTTCTAGCTCCTGGTTGGGTTATAGACCCTCCAGGAGTCTCCATGTATAAGATTGCCGCATCCACCCGTTTCATTCTAGCGATGTTTCGGCTGATTGCATCTGTTCAGTCCGACTTAGGTAATAGCCTCCTCTCCCTCATAGAGCCATACTTCCCCGGTCAGATTAAACCCGAGGATAGAGTTGGCGAAGGCAAAGCTAACCCCGCTAGAATCGGCGGGAGAATGCTTGCCGTTGCGAGAAAAGAAGTTCAGGGCAACGACGATCGTGCTCGGGATCTGCTTGGTGACTGGCTTACATATATGGTCGGTCGTAAGCAAGATTTTAGTAAAGATTTCGCAACCTGGGATAAAGCTGTTGATGCCTGTATGACGAACATCCGTCGGCGTGGCATTTCTGAATCTCAGGGCCATATAAAGAAGCGCAGGAAAGAAGAGTCCCTTACCAAGGGTGGTAAGGACGGTGACGCTCCAAGTGGCGAGGAGACTTCTCTACCGACTAAAGGTGCGCTTGGCCGCGCTCTTGACGATCAAGTTGCTATCAAACAATTTGTTGAGCTTCTTGACGAACATATGGGTGATTTGCGTACTAGTTTGCCGGAAAATGAACAAAAACTTTTTGATTTAATATTTGAAGATAACGTTGGTTCTTTTGCTTCAGATATTAAAGATAATATGAATCAGGCTTCTGCAATGAAAGAGAAATATCCAGATCTATTTAAAGCGAATGAGAAGCGTTGGTCTGGTTTCATAGGCGATCTTCGTAAGAAATTACTTAATTCTATTTGGAATTATATTGATAAGCATATGACTCAAGAAGAGTATAGGATATTGAAAGAAACATTTTATGGCGATGTTGATCCGTCATATGTTCGTCGTAAAGAGAATGAGAAAGTCACCGAAAGACTCGATTATCAACAGGGTCTCGACGAGAGAAAAATTTCTCGTTGGAAGTGGGAAGAAGAAAATGGAAAATTCGATGAGAGCGAACGGAAATCGTTCGATAATCTCAAAAAGAAGTTAGAAACTGCTGGTGTAAATACTAATGCAATCCTCGCTGAAGAGAAGCCGAAAATAGAAAATTGGAGGATTCAAAAAGTAAAAAAATCACATGCAGCTGCGAATATATTTGAGCAGTTTGCTTTGGCTTCTCGTGTCGCTTCTTCCAATTTCGTTCCGGAATGGCTGATCTAAATGGACGGGACGACCAAAGATAATTTTTTTCGTGGTCGTCTTTTTCGTCCAGCTTCCGCTGAGCAAGCAGCAGAAGAATATATTCCTATAGTGTACATGCTTGCTAGTCGGAATATCAGACCAACCTGTCATTCCGACGCTAGTGGCGTTATTTATTATTCTCTACCCGACCCAAACGGTCTTGGTAAACCATTCTTTATTAGAAAAGAAGACTTGGATAAATGTTCTTCTGTAGCTAAAAAGATGGGTGATTTCAGAATTTTTCCTTCCGAACCTCAATCTAGTATATCCGGAAGGATTCGGGCCTTGCTGTTAGTAGAGTTTTCAATATGAGTGAAACTACAGAACATCCAGAAGTATTTGTGAAATGTAAACGTGGATCTGATATTATGACCAATGGAGAAAGCTGTGATAGTAATCGGGCCCTTAAATTAAGTCCTGATGGCTCAAACAACGTCTCTTTTCGTTGTTTAAAATGTAATCATCAATGGTTCATATCAATTGGTGGTTCGGTCAATCTATAGTTTCTAGATGTAATTTTCAGGATGCCCGATTCTCCGAAAAGATGGTTTGGTAATGATCAAACCATCGATTCTATAAAGTTTATTTTAAATAATGGTAGGTCTGGTTCTCATTTCATAATAGGGCCTGATGGTCTTGGTAAAAGAAGTTGTATAGAATCGATGGTTGGCTCACTCCTTAATGAGCTTGACATACTTTCTGTTACTTCAAATAAAGACTCTTTGAGAGATGTTATGGAATTCATAAATTCCCCTTCCATAACTAGTGATTTCAAAGCTGTCGTTGTTGACGGTCTTGAGAAGCAGAATTTTGCCACTCAAGATTCTTGGTTGAAAATTGTTGAAGAGCCAAGAATTGGCAATTTCTTATTCTACGTGATATCTGATGAGGGTGCTCTTGTTGATGCTTTAAGATCAAGAATTAGAACTAAATTTGTTTTTAAGTCACTTAATCGTGATGAAATGGTTTCTTTTGCGGAGGATTCTGGTGAAGTCGATTTTAGCGCCATAGACAATAGTTTTGGTATTCCATCAATATATTTGAAAATAAGGAATAATCCAAATTACACCCACATGTTTTCTCTTTTGAATCAAGCAATATTTGAACGTCGCAATCTCCTTATTGAAAATCTTCCCATTTTATGTTCCGAAGCTAAAGAAGACCATGAAATCAGAAGGATAATATCTAAGTTTATTAGACAAATGTGCTCCAATTCTTTGACTGTCGATTCCATAAATCGAATTCGTCCCGCACTAAAGTTTGCTGGAACTATTTGCAGATCTTCCTCTTGTGACGTTGAACTTCATTGGTGGAGGATGTCTTCAGATTTACTATCCTTAGCGTAATATTTAATGTGCCGAAATTATTTCTAATAAGTGGCGAAGAAGAATTCCTCGTCGAACGTGCCATAAATGAAGAAGTTTCTAACGGTCTTTTTAGTGATCGTTTTGAATATGAATTTCCCGCTGGATTAAATTCATATCTCGAAGAGAGTTCGGTCGACCCGATAGACGGATTTTCGAGAGCTTTCATCATACGGGATGCTAAAGATATTCCCCAGTTACCTTCTGGGAAGAATGATATATTAATATTCGTTGGTGGTTCTAAAAAGTTATCGGACCCTAGAGCGAAAATAACTTTACATTTTCCGAAGCTTAAATCATTCAACGATAATAATGAGATCCTAGGGTGGATTTTAAAGGAGGGCGAACATCACACGATAGATCTAAAACGAATTTCTGTCGCCCTTTTTGTGAACTCTGGGAAGAGTCTTCGTAAGTTGTCGAGCGAAATACAAAAAATAGCAGCTCTTGTACCGCCCGGCACTATCGTTTCACCAGAAGAAGCTCTGTCCGTAATGTGCTTCTCTGCTGAACTCACGCCCAAAGAGATTATTGACGCCATATGTATTTCGAATCCCGCAAAAGCTCTTGCCTACTACGAGAAGCTTCAAGAGCACAGGGACGAAACGGGATGGATCTTAGCCTACATGATACGACATGTAGCAAACCAACTAAGATCCGATTTAATGTTAGACTCAAATATTCCGGAAGAGAAGGCATCTTCCCTTCTGAAAATACATCCATTCGTTTACAAAAAAACTTTTGCTGCACAGAGGGGGAAGTGGTCCAAAGGCATTCTTCAAGAATGCTTAGGGGCACTTTGCGATCTCGATATTTCTCATAAGAGAGGTCTCGATGTCGGGTGCAGTTTGCAGATTTTGATCAAAAAATTGTGTGAGGAGGCGGGGGATGTCAGGAATTAATGGAATTTCGAATCAGGTTCTTTCTTTAGTAAAGAGTCAGGATCAGGATATTGCCCAGGAAGCTGGTCATTGGCCCAGAGTCTTCACTAAAGAAGGTGTTCATCCATTTGATGAAATTGAATGGAAGACCACTGATGCTGAAATTAAGAGTTCTAAGGGTGAAATAGTTTTCGAGCAACGGAATATTGAGGTCCCTGCATGGTGGAATCAGAATACCACCAATATAGTTGCTGATAAATATTTTCGAATAATAGATGGTGTTCGTGAAAATTCCGTCAAACAAATTTTTCTTCGTATATCAAAGAAAATTCGTGAATGGGGTTCTGAACAAAACTTTTTTAATTCAGAGCATGATGCTGAAATTTTTGAACATGAACTAATTTACGCATTAGTTCATCAATATGGAGCATTCAATTCTCCTGTTTGGTTCAATCTCGGTGTTCCTGGCGTTCCCCAACAAGCTTCCGCTTGCTTCATATCGGGAGTTGATGATTCTCTCGAAGACATCATGAAATTCCAGAAAGCGGAAATTGATATTTTCCGCGGTGGATCTGGATCAGGTGCTAATTTTTCTAAATTGAGATCCTCTTATGAAAAAATAGAAAGAGGATCTTATACCTCTGGTCCTCTTGCGTTCATGCGCGGATTTGATCAATTTGCTGGAGCTATGAAATCAGGTGGCGGAACCAGATCAGCAGCCAAGATGAGCGTTCTAGACATTGATCATCCTGACATTCTTGAAACGAGAGATGGTAGACCTGGTTTTATTAAATGTAAATCCGAGGAAGAGAAACTTGCCCATGCATTAGTTAAAATCGGGTATTCTGTAAATTATGACGATCCCAATGGTGCATATAAACGAGTTATGTACCAAAATGCAAATAATTCAGTGAGCATTCCTGATGCTTTCATGCAAGCTGTTATAGATGATAGTAATTGGTATACTCGTGAACGTAAAACTGGAAAAGTAGTCCATACTTACAAAGCTAGAGAGTTATGGAAAGAAATAGCTGAAGCTGCTTGGACTTGTGGAGACCCTGGTTTACAATTTCATGATTCAATAAATAAATGGCATACTATCCCTAAAACGGGGGAAATATTGGCCTCGAATCCGTGTTCGGAATACCTCAATGTTGATAACACGGCGTGTAATTTATGTGCAATCAATCTTACTAAATTCTTTGATGATCGTAAATTTAACTACAAGAGATTTCGACAATCAGTTAAATTGTTCAGTACCAGTCAGATGATAATGGTCGATATGGCTAGTTATCCGACTGAAGAAATTACTAAAAATTCTAAGAAACTGCGCCCTATTGGGACGAATTTCGGTGATCTGGGCGCACTTCTCATGAAATTAGGTTATGGTTATGATTCCGATGAAGGAAGAGCTATTGCTGCAAGACTTTCCAGTTTAATGACTGGAATAGTATATGAGACTGGTGCAAAACTAGCTGCAAGACTCGGAGCTTTCCAAGATTTTGAAATAAATAAAAAAGAAATGCTTAATGTGATGGATATGCATCAAGAAGCAGATCAAGATATTCTAAAGCGATGGAATTTAAAGAAAGATCCTATTGGGGATGACGTAATTTCCACTTCAACTCAAATATGGAAAGAAGTTGCAAAACTTGGCGAGAAATTCGGATTCTATAACTGCCAAGCAAGTGTGCAAGCACCTCTCGGGACCATTAGTTTCTTGATGAGTATGAGCACCACAGGCGTAGAACCTGCCTATTCATTGGTTTCTTACAAGAAACTAGTTGGTGGTGGTTCGATGAAGATCGTGAACTCTGGTGTCCGAGATGCACTTGAATCGTTCGGATATTCAGAGGATGAAGTAAATTCAATTTGTCGGTATATTGAGATCCACGATTGTATTGATGGTGCTCTTGATCTTAAGTCTGAACATCTTAATGTGTTCGATTGTGCAGCTCCATCTGGTCACTCGACAAGATTTTTGACTCCAATGGCCCATCTCAAGATGATGGCTGCAATTCAACCACTCATTACTTGTGCAATAAGTAAAACAGTCAATCTTCCAAGTTCTGCGACTGTCGATGATATTGCCGACATCTATCTTGAGAGTTGGCGATTAGGAATCAAAGCAGTCGCTCTCTATCGCGATGGATGTAAGGCTTCTCAGCCTTTGGCTACAAAATCTACTGCAACTTCCCAAGGCAGTATTGAATCTGAGACGAAAGCTCCTGAGGCTAGTACCACAGAGCCGATTAAGGTTATTGAAAAAATAATCGCCGAAGCTCCTCGTTCGTTGCGCGAGAAACTTCCTGTAGATGTCAAAGGTTCTCGTCACAAATTCTATATTGATGGATATAAGGGTTATATCCAAGTCAACGAGTATCCGGATGGAAGACCAGGAGAGGTATTCTTCAAGCTCGGAAAACCTGGTAGCACTATATCAGGATTAATTGATAGTTTCACTCAGCTTCTTAGTATTGCTCTTCAATATGGGATACCTTTGGATAAACTGATTTCATGTTTCGTTGATACTCGTTTTGAACCTGCAGGTATGACGAATAATCCTCAAATTCGCTTTACCACAAGCCTCTATGATTATCTCTTTAAGTACTTGAGCATTAAATATGATATTGGTGAGTATGCTTCAACTAAAAATATCTCCGATAAATCTCATGAAGACGTAAAATTTGGTATTTCTAAAGAATCTGATTCTGCAGTCGGTCCACTACCCACAACTTTTAATATGCCAGAAGAACCCGCAAAGAAGCAGATCTCAACTCCTCCTTGTATGAGGTGTGGAGGTATTTCACAGCGGTCGGGATCTTGCTATATATGTACCACATGCGGCACCAGCAGCGGTTGCTCGTAACCCTTAGTAGCGTGCCAACGGTGATCTCTGTCCCGGTTAGTATCGTTGTCCATGGACTTCGATAATGATCGGGACAGATTTTCTTTTGGGCATGACGTCGGAATAATCATCGATGGCAAAGTAACTTACGATTCAGCGACTGACGAGTATGTTCTTGTCGATGAAGATGGTAAGGCTCTTTCCGTTCAAACCATTCTTAAACAAAGCATCGGTCGTCAAGTTCGATTGACTTTCATACCGCTCGAAAGCATGCAGAAACTACAGGATCTTCTCCTTACTCACCCAGGTGATTAGCCATGTCCGTAAGAGAACTCCTTACTAAAGAGCAGATAGCTGATAGAATTAAGTGGATCTCTGATGCTGTATCAGCAGATTTCAAGAATAAACCCTTGACTGTTGTTCCTATTCTTACGGGTGCTTTCATATTCGCAGCTGATTTGGTTCGTAAAATCAAGGTGAAAGATCTTCAAATCGATTTTGTGGACATAAGTTCTTATGGGGATGCCACTGAAAGTTCTGGAACTTTGAAACTCGGAAAAGATTTATCCCGTTCAGTGGTCGGTCGCCATATCCTCATAGTCGAAGACGTCGTCGATACTGGATATACTATATCTTTTCTTACCTCCCATCTGGCGGTCAAAGGTGCGGAAAGCGTTTCAGTATGTTCTTTGATTGATAAACCCACTCGCCGTCGTGTCCCTGTTCGTATCGACTATCCTGGCTTCACTGTCGGTGATGAGTTCGTCGTCGGATATGGAATGGACTGTGCTGGAAAGTGTCGGGAACTTCCTTTTATAGGTGTCATGATTCCATGATGCGCGATTCGTAGATCGAGACGATCTCTTCGTACACTTCAGTTCTCATCGCTTGGAGATAATCGAGCGACCCCTCCATCCAGTCGAGATAGATAACCTTTGGTGTATATTATGGGATGAAAAATCTCGTTTTATATCATGCCAAATGTCCTGACGGTTTTGCTTCTGCCTGGGCTGCTTGGAAAAAATTAGGGCAAACCGCCGAATACATTCCATGTCAATATGGTGATCCAGTTCCCGAAGTATCCGGGAAAGATGTATATATAGTTGATTATAGTTTCCCTCGTGCCGTCCTTCTGGAAATGGCCGAAGAAGCTCGACATGTAACTCTTCTGGATCATCATAAAACTGCGGAAGCTGATTTAAAAGATCTTATTCACTCAAATCTTGAAATCAGATTTGATATGAGGAAGTCTGGAGCTACTCTAACGTGGAATTATTTCCATGGGGACGAACCATGTTGGCTCGTGGATTATGCTGAAGACCGTGATTTATGGCTCCACAAACTCCCTGACACCTTAGAAATAAACTCATACCTCCAAAGTCTTCCTCATGACTTCAACAAATTTTCCGAAGCATTTGAAGGCGGCGCGGAGAAAGCCAAACTCCTGGGTGAAGGTTGTCTTTCTTGGGTCAAATTCTATGTTGGAATGATGAAGCAAAACGTTAGATATGGAACTTTCCTTGGATATCATAATGTTCCGATCGTGAACGCCCCAAGAGCTTCAATCTCGGAAGTTGTCGGTGAATTATCGGAAGGATTCGATTTTGCTGTTGGGTGGCATCTTCGAGGAGATGGTCTTATCGAATATAGTATGCGCTCTCGTAACGATTTTGACGTTTCCGAACTAGCTAAGTCTATGGGTGGAGGAGGCCATAAGAATGCAGCAGGCTTCTCTTCTCCTAAATTTCCTCATGAATTGTGAGTAATCAGTTTTTTTTTGACTTTTCCGGTATATGAAGCCCTCAGATCTATCTAAAACCCTTCGTCAAATAGCTGCCAAGATCGACGCTTCAAAGCGTCCCGATCGAATCCTCGTAAGTCGCGACCTTAAGCGCATACTCGCTGCTATGACCCGAACAGCTACTGACCAGAGCGAGATTCTTACTCAAGACACTGTAGTTAGTTTTTATGTTGATCCGGATTCTGACTTGGCAGAGGATACTGATGGAACCCTCGGGGTTCCTTTTACGGAGCTTCTAGATACTGTAGCTTCAGATGTTGACTGGAGCACCAATTCTGTTTCAATGACCTTGAAACAAGGTCCAGATAAACTCCGTGCTCTTGCTAGAGATATTATGTTGGGGAATCATGGTGTTGAAATGATGCTGTGTATTAAATCCCTTGAAAATCCGGGAAATATTGAAAATGCCAATCCCGGTAGTAATGATGAATATTATTTATTTTAGAAATTTTCAACATGAATTAGAGATTATGGTATTTTTAGATAATCCAGCTAGATATAATTCCCTTATCCTTTCTTCCATCTACGATATTACATTTACTGATCTACGTTATCATTAATAATCCCTTCCGTAAGGTTTGCCTCGATAAAGGGTATTACGTCCCCTCTACGTGATACCAGTATTCTATGATTTGGGGCCAATTTTAGTCCCTTAAACATCGCTAGATTATGCAGCGAAACGCTTGAGATAGTGACGCCCCCGATATTGACTGGTTCAATCTTCGCTACGGGACTAACTCTTCCTGATGTTCCGACCTGCCAAACCACATCGTTGATACGGCTTTCGCACGCTGCAGCGTCGAACTTCCACGCGATCTGGCCTCTTGGTCGCATGTTCAGGTCGCCAAGCTCTGCGAGAGCATCCAAGTCGTTCATGGAGACAACAACTCCGTCGATCTCATATGGAATCTCCTCTCTCTCTTCCTTAATCTCCTCGAACGCATTCTTAATTATGTCTAGATCCCCAGCCTGTCCGTGGTGTGGGACCATAAACCCGAGATTTTTAAGCTCAATCATCATGTAGAACATAGTCTTCGGGGCGTCTTCTTTCAATAGCCCATATGCAATGAAATCGAGATTTTTACAGTCCTCCCCTTTATTCTTCTTCTCTCTTACTTTCGCTGCTGCTGTATTTCTGGGGTTGGCGTACTCTTTCGCGTACATCGTTTCGAATGTGTGCTTCATCATCACGATTTCGCCACGAACAGTGGCATCGATTTCGATTGGAAGAGTCTTTGGAACTGTTGGAACTTTGGAGACGTTCACTGTGACGTCTTCACCGATGATTCCATCTCCACGAGTCACACATCTAACAAGCTTCCCCGCCTTATAGACGAGTTCCATCGACGATCCGTCGATCTTGTGTGTGGCGAAATATTTCCCATTTCCTGTCTTATTTGCCCATTCGATCATTTCTTCGACAGAATTGGCTTTATTCAGAGATCCCATCGGGATTTCGTGCTTAACTTTTTCCCAGATCGAAGCTCCTGGAACCGGTGCACCGATGTTTGAGACTTCAACGTGTTCTGGGCGGAGTTGCTTGAGCCTTTCAAGCTTTGCATCGAATTCGAAGTCGCTGATGACTGGTGATAAATTATAATAGGCTTCCCGGGCCTTTGAGATTTCGTCTGATAGTATCTGGATTTCTTCGTCTTTCGTCATTCTTTATAGTACGGTTGGAAGTCGAGAATTTACGTTGATGTAACATTTAAATATGTTGGTTCCAGTTGATGATCAAGATTTACCACCCGGAAAGTATTCTAAGAAGAAATTCCTTTTCAATTGTTCTTGTGGTAATTCTAACGTCCTGATTCCTTGGAATAGTTATTCGGTTGGAAAAGCTAAGACTTGTGGGGAATGTAAACTTTTCGAGTTTAAGAAAAATGGTCAAGTAACTTTCGGAAGACTTACACTAAAAAACCCCATTAATGAACTTGAATCTTTAAATAAACCAACTGAATGGACTTGTGAATGTGGTAATACCACAAAAGTTAATGTATATAAAATAATTTCTGGAAATACAAGAAGCTGTGGATGTTTATATTCCAATAAAAGGGACTTCTTTATAAAAAGAAGTCCGAAGAGACCCGCTGAAGAATGGTTGAAAGAAGTACCGGAACTCATAGGAACAAATCTACCTGAAAAATGGAGTCGCAAAGCCGGATTTAAGACTGAATTCCGGTGCTCTTGTGGACGGATTTTCACATGTCAATTCAATAATTTCACATCTGGTCGTTCTAAATGTGGATTATGTAATTACGTGGAAGTTTTCCGAGGTCAAGAAATTAATGGGTTCATATATGATGATGAAGCTGTGTTGATTAAAACTAACGCACATCATAAATATTATTTCCTTTGTAATAATTCTGATTGTCGGAGAAGAACTCTTATTGAATCAGTTGAAATATTTAGTGGCCAACGGAAAAGTTGTGGGAAGTGTGACTTATATCCAGCCGATTTTTTCATTGGGAAGAAATTCGGTAAATTAATAATGAAAGAACCAAAAGAATATTTTAAATTTTCAACTAAGAAAGCAAATTTCATATGTGATTGCGGGAACGAAACTAGTCCTTCGGTTGGGCATGTCATCAATGGAATAAGCAAAAGTTGTGGGAAGTGTGGGGAGAGACCCCAAAAATGGTTTCGTGAAAATGGAAACATACTGAGAAATCTTCACTGTCCCATCGAAATAAAAGATTTTCCTGTTGGTGGTTTAACTCCTACTGAAACGATTAAAGTAGCAAGTATACCATTCGTTGCTATTTGTCCTTCATGTCAAAATGAATTTAAACCAAGGTTTGGAGATGTACGTCTCGGTGTTTCTTTAACTTGTGGTTGCACTACCAATCGAATATCATCTTACCATTGGGAGATTTTTGAATTTTGTAGGAACTTTGACTCTGACGTGAAAAACGAATTTAAAGTCAATAACTTGAGCTATGATATTTTCATTCCATCTAAAAAATTATTGATTGAATTTAATGGACTGAAATGGCATAGTTTTGATGATTCAAAAAGGAAAGATATTAGTAAATGGCGTAATGCTATTTCTAATGGATATCATTTTCTTTCTATCTATGAAGATGAATGGATATTTAAACGTCCTAAATTTGAGCAACTAATTAAAAATAAACTAAATGTTTCAGAATTTATCTCTTTTAGGCCTTCTAAATGTGAAACCCGATCGATTGGCTCAAAAGATGCTGATCCGTTCTATGAACAGCATCATTACATCGGGGCTTGTAAGGCAAAAATAAATTATGGAGTGTTTTACCAAAATCAACTAATTGCTTGCGCTTCATTCAAACGACCGACTCGTCAATCGTCTCATGATTGGGAACTTGTCAGAATGACTTCTCATCCCAATTTCAGAATCCATGGTATTTGGTCGAAATTAATCAAACAATTCGTAGAAGATCATAAACCAAAATCAGTAGTAAGTTTTTCCGACAATCGACTTTTTACTGGATCGGTATATGAGAAGATCGGTTTCAAATTCGATGGGAACGTGGATCCTGATTACTATTGGTGTAAAGGTCAACGACGATTCCATAAATCAGGTCTTAGAAAGACCGAAGAAGAGAAACTGTCCGGGAAGATTGAAGCTGAATTAAGGGAAGCTCAAGGTTACCGAAAAATATGGGATCTCGGCAAGAAACGTTGGATTTTTCAGATTTCTTATTAATATTTTTGTTAGAGGATTAGCATGTCCAATTTTTCGAAAACTGCCACTGAAATATCTGATAAGCTTAATCGTGTGGCGGTTGTTGATGTTAACGCTGAATGGCAACGGGTTAATTCATATATTGCCGATGCTTTGAAAGACGCTTCCCTTCTTTATTCGAAACTTGCCCGCCTGCAGGGCGACTTTATCGATAAAGAACTCGAAGAACTCCAGGTTATTTCGGAAAATATCCTTAGTATCGGGGACTCTCTTTCTTCCTTCTCGAAAGCCTTCTATGAGGGCCGATATGAGATGGTCGACGTAAAGAGCTATAGGGATAATAGTGGAGGCGGCGCTCCCGCCCCCATCTCCGCCCCCGAGGGAAATTCCGAAACTCCCCCTCCCCCTCCCCCTAAGCCTTTCTCTTCTGACGGTTCCGGCGTTGAATCGGAAGACACGGACTATTCTATGGAAGAGTCTGGCGAGAAGGAAGAGAAGGAAGAGAAGCCTAAGAAAGGCAAAGACGAGGATGAGGATGAGGATAAAGAAGTAGATTATTCAGAAGAGGATTGACGCCTCTTTTTCTTTATGATTTAATATCTCTTTTTCGGTGCGGGCTAAGAATTCGGGGAGGTTCGAAAGAGCTTCCCCGAAATCGTATGTAAATTTTGATCTTTCGTGTGTACCATCCGTAATGGATACCACGACTGTCGAATACTTTAAAATTCCCGATCTCTGTCCGGTTTGTGCGGCTCGCCTTCAAGTGGAAGGCGACTTTCTATATTGTCGCTCTAAGTCTTGTCCAATCCAACTTACCGGAACCATAAAAGTATGGGTCAAGCGTCTCGGTCTTTTGAACTGGGGCGATGCCCTGATCGAGTCCCTGACTAATCCTGACTCTCCGAAAGTAAATTCCGTTGCCGATCTTTATCGTCTGTCCGTCGAAGATATTTCCGACCACTGTTCGGGTATGAAAGTGGCCAAGAAGTGCTTCGACACTCTCCAAGCTTCCCGCATTATTACTTTCGAACTCCTCCTGGGTTCTCTCAACATCCAGAACATGGCCCTATCCACAGCGACTGACGTCGTTCAGGCTGGATATGACACTCCAGATAAGATTTTAAATGCAACTGAGGAACAACTGCTTCGAGTTCCAAACGTTGGTCCTGTAACTGCCAAGTTGATTTACGAGGGTGTACAGGAGCGTCGAGCACAGATAACCGACTTGTGCTCCGTTTTGGAACTTAAAACCTCTTCCGGACCCCTTTCTGGCAAATCTTTTTGTATTACTGGCTCCACTTCCAAACCGAGAAAAACTCTTGAGAAGATGATTCTTGACTCTGGCGGTATTGTTAAGAGTTCGGTTGGTGTCGGTCTTTCCTTCCTCATCACCAACGATGCAGATTCCGGCTCTTCAAAGTTGAAGAACGCCCAAAAGCACGGAACAAGCATCGTATCTGAGGCCGATTTCTATCGTATGATAGAATCCGGAGTCTAAATTGGAAGAAATCATCGGAAAAATCATCGGAATCCCTTTTTCTAACAGGGATTCCGGTTTTCATATTCTGAAAATAGATACTGATGGGAAGTCGGACCCTATTGCTGCAAAAGGCGATTTTCTCGGAGTTTCTTTATCTTCCGGACTGAGAATACGCCTCGTTGGGAAGTGGCAAGAGCATCAAAAGTACGGGAAACAATTTCTTGCTTCCTCTTTCGAGCTTGTTAAAGACCCCGGCAAAACTGGCGTGGTTTCATACCTAATAGCCAACGTCAAGTCCATTGGTCCGATAACAGCTGCAAAATTATATGATGAATTTGGCGACAAATTGTTCGAAGTTCTCGAAAAGGAAAGTGATAAAGTTGTTGCTCTTCCTTTCCTTACTAAGGCACAGTCAAGGGCCATTCTCGAAGAGTGGTCAACCAGTTCAGAAAATAGGTCCGCATCCATATTTTTGGCCGACGCAGGTCTTACACGCGGTCAAATAAAGCAGTTTTTGACTGACTTTGGTGCCAAGAACGCTAAATCCATTCTCAATAATAACCCATATGTTTTAACTAAGCTTGATGGCGTCGGTTTCCCGACCGCTGATCACGTAGCAGAAAAGATGGGTGTTCGTCCGGACGACTCAAAGCGAGTCATTGCGATGGTTCAGTATGCCATATCCGAACTATCATTTTCCGAGGGACATACCTACGTAGTTGTTGATCAGATTAAGAATTATATATCTAAAAAATTGTTTTCGAAAAATTCTTTGGCTCCATTTTCCCATGGTCAGTATGTAACTGATACCCAGCTATATTCATCACTTGATGAATTATCCGGTGTGGAGATTTTCATTGATCATGACAAAATATACCTTACGGTCAATTGGGATAATGAATCTCAATCCGCTTCTAAACTAGCAAAAATATCTCTCCATTCCCCATATTCATTCAAAAGAGACCTTGAGCTATCCCTTCAAGATTTCGAAAGTGTTTGCGGGTTCTCGCTCTCTGTGGAGCAAAGACTTTCTTTCCTTTCTTTGGGAAAATCTCGTGCTATCGTAATATCTGGGTATCCAGGAACTGGAAAGACTACTCTAATATCTGCTTTCGTCCATCTTTTTGAGAAAGAGAATCTGGACTATAGTCTAATCTCTCCTACTGGAATCGCCGCCAAGAGACTTTCTCAAGTAACTTCTCGGCCTGCCTCAACTATCCACCGGAAACTCAAGTTTAATGGAAAAACTTGGGAATTTAACTCCAAAAATAAATATCACGTCGACGCTATTGTTCTTGATGAAATGTCGATGGTTGATTCTGCTACTTTCTGTCGTCTTCTTGACGCCCTTCCTGATAACGTAATCATTATCATGGTTGGCGATTCCGCACAGCTTCCCTCTGTCGGTGCCGGATGCGTTCTTGGTAGCCTGATGAAAAGCTCCGAAGTATCCCATACTTCTTTGACTCGAATTTATCGGCAAGATGCTGTTAGCGACATCATCAGAGTGGCTCATAAAATTCAGAAGTTTGAACCGATAGATACCTCTTTTAACAAGGCTTCTGAGTTCGTGTTTTTCAATATCCCTGATAATATGGTAATGGAAGAAGTCAAGAAATTATCTAGGACTCTCAAAAATAAAGATTTTGGTTTTCAAGTCATGGCACCCATGTATGATGGTGATTTAGGTATCAATGCCTTGAATATTAATCTTAGGGAAGTTCTAAATCCATCTTATGAAGATGGTCAGTTTATTAAACATGGTCTGGTCAACCTATATGAAGGTGATCGAATCATGTTCGGTAAAAACGATTATGAGAGAATGATTTTTAATGGTGATACTGGGAAAATCCAGAAAATATCAATTAAAGAAGATAAAATAGAAGTACGCGTCTTTGAATGGTTCGACGAGCTTGCTCAAGTCGATAGATATTCGGACAAGATTTTCACCTTCACACTTGAAGAAGCTCGAACGAAATTTAGAGTGGCGTACGCTATATCCGTTCATCGTAGTCAAGGGAAGGAATTCGATTATGTCATTCTCCCGATGACTATGAAATATAATATAATGCTATATAAGAATTTAATATATACTGCCATAACTCGCGCCAAAAAGAAAGTTTTTTTGTTTGGTGACTCTAAGGCTTTCCTCTCTGCTGTATCTAACGACAGAGAGTCGATGAGGAATTCTCAACTCACAAAGCTCATAAGTGACTTCGTAAAGAGTCATGCTGTGAATGATGTCCACACCACTTGATTATTCTAAACTTCCGAGATGGAAATTTAGAATGACTAGAAGGACTTTCCCTGATATTTCTGACTCAGAAATATTCCAATATAGTATTTGGTCCCATACATTTGATTCACACCGTAGAGCCCGAATTTATGGTTTTTCTCTTGCGAACATGCTTAAAAAAGATCATGACAGTAGATATAAATTCGAAATTAGTTTGAGTAGATATATTAGAGATAACAATAAATTGTGGTGGTTATATAGGACGTTCACTACAATCGAAGTCAAGTATCTAACTTACCACGTTTTTTGGGATAACAAGCATCTAAACGATTCAGTTAAAGAAATATTGATCCATAAAATACATGAATCCTGATTAGTTTAGATGTAATATTTTAGATGTCCGAAATTCGATTTTTAACTTCCACCGACGAGCACCTCTGCGATCAAAATCCGGGATTTCGTAAGGATTGCTATAGATCCGCTATATTGAAGAAATTGGAATGGCAGGGTCAGTTCGCCAAAAAATTAAGTACCACTGCTGTTCTGCGTGGTGGTGACTATTTTCACGTAAAAGCTGCTAACAAAACAACGATGCGTTCTGTCGGGGCTTCCGCTAGAATTCATAAGGGTTATCACTGCGACACGTACTCTGTGTCCGGTAATCATGATATGTCTCAAAATGACCCGACGACCATTTCCGGACAACCGCTCGGTGTCATGTTCTCAAGTGGTGTATTCAAACCTCTCAAAGATGAGATTTTTGAATCGGGTTCAATGAAGACGAGAGTCGTTGGTGTTGATTATACTGTCGATTTAGATGTACACGACTTGAAGAATTTGGTTAAGAAAAAGGATGAAAATTACACTATAGCTGTTGTTCATGCCCTCGCTGCTATGGCTCCTGAAGAGAAGATTCAATCATTCTTTAAAGAACCTATTTTTGACTATCGCGATCTCGTTTTTGAAGGCTGTCCTGATGTTTATATTTTCGGTCATTTCCATAAAGACCAGGGTATAGTAGATCACCTAGGCATCAAATTCATAAATCTTGGTTCAATTTCTCGCGGTGCTCTTACATTCGAGAACCTTGAGAGAAAGCCAAAAGTTTCTTCAATAATAATTAACTCCAGAGGTATAAGCGTGGAGGAACATATTGTACCGCACGAAGATGCCGCCCAGGTCTTTGACCTGGATAAGAAGAAACAACTCGATAGGGAGCGCAGAAGTCTTGATGACTTCATATCTACTCTCCGTAAAAATATCGCGGTTTCCACATCATCTTCTGTGGACCATATAAGAGCCGAGTTGCAGCAGTTTCCTACTGATATTAGAAACTTAGCTCTTCAAATAATAGAATCAGCGGAAGCTGGGGTTTTAGATGACTAAGCCTCAAAGAGATAAGTTCGATCTATATCTATCATATTCTGGTCGAAAAACATATTTGACTTGCCCGAAGCAATACGAGAATAAATATGTACTGAAAACTAAAATTCCCAGAGATCCTAAAAATTCACTTTTCGGGTCCGCTATTGGGAAAGTATTTGAGTGGTTTTATAATCGTTCACTATGGAAACTTTCCGATCCAACTACTGAATGTCTCAACGCAATTCCTGATGCTATAGAACAGGTGTGTCGTAAAGAGAAATTCAGTATTGATGAAAATAGACAATTCATATCTGAATTAAGAGGAAAACTCAACGAATTTATTCCCCACGGTGTTGAAACGATCAGGAAGAATCAACTCCTCTCCGCAAATAGTCGGGCTGAGGTTGATCTATCTATTGTTTCTCATTCTAAGGAATTCGGATTATCTGTAAACATCGGTGGTTATTCCGATTTCATACACACCAACGATAACAAAAATTTCTGGATTTTGGACGGGAAAGCCAGTAAATATCGTGATCAATATATAGATCCACAACAGTTAATTTGGTATGCCGTTCAGTGGTATCTAAAATATCAGATTTCTCCTTCACGTTTAGGTTTTATATATTGGTCTTTCCCAGATAACCCTATCGACTGGATTGAATTTGACGAAGACTCCCTTCGCAAGAATCATAGAGCAACTTTCGTCGTTGCTGGAAATATTCTAAACAATAACTTCCCCGTTAAAGTCTCGAAAGAATGCAAGCTATGTGACTTTAAAGATATTTGTCCTGAGGGTCAAGAGCAAATAAAAATACTTGAACTTGAATCAAAAACCAACAGACTCAATGTTATATATGACCCAGATTTAATCCAAATATGATTTCCGATGTAATTTATTTAAACGCACCGGAGGCAATATGTCTGATTCAGTAATTTCATCTGACGAAATATCTGCTCTTGAAAAACAACTTCAATCGTTATCGACCCGTCGTGACAAGCTTGTTCAGACAAAAGCAAAACTCGAAGTTCATGTGGATTCAAAGAAAGCTGAACTTGCGCAACATCTGAAGGAAATAAGGGCCCTCGGTTCTGATCCTGAGACTATTGATCAAGATATTTCAAAGCTTAAGAGCGTAGTTGAAAAGAAGATATCAGTCCTCAACGAGGATTTTGATACTTCTGAACGTCTCTTCGAAAACGCACTTAAACATATTGGCTGATAAATGCCGAAACTGAAGTTCAATCCAGAAGATGTTAAGTCGGCTTTGACATCTTCCAGAATAGTCAAACCCTTAACAAAAGATTTGACTCTTCGAATCAGAGGGAAGAATCTTCACATATTATCCCAGGATAGTCGTAGTCGGAGTCTATCAATAGTTCGCTCTTTGGACTCTGATATCGACGATGACTATCGGTCTGAAGATTATTACTTATCTTCAGACCGCCACTCAATACTTGAGGCAAACTTAAACTCTGTGGTTTTGACCGAGACGGATAAAGGTCTTTCCATAAAATATGAAGATGGTCTAAACGTCCGACAAGCTCAGGTGCGCAAGAGAGCTGATAACGCTCGCCGTTCCCGGGCCGATGAAATAAAATTCCCAGAGGATGGATTCCCTCTAAATTCAAGGGATTTTTGTAAACTTTTGGAACTTGTAAGTTGCTCCGCTCTTGTTGGTGATACGAAAACGGATCAAGACATGAAGATGAACCAGGTTCATTTCTTTAAGAAAGAATCATGCGTTTATTCTAATGCCAGGACTTATGCCTCTGTGGCTTTCATGCCCGGCATACCCTTTGATATATCGATAGTTTCCTCTGATCTTCCCCAAATTCGTTCTTTTTGTTCAAAGTTGTCTGGTGACAACGTTATAATATATTTTGACGATCATAAGATATATTTCTCCGATGAGCTAAAAACCAGACTACTGACCTGTACTCAGGTTAAAACATCAAGGCCTCCTCTTACTATATACTCCGAGGACGAACATGAAGTTGAGCTTTCATGTGAACCTAGTGTTTTGAAT